>RBWB01581007.1_pt1 | contig 170279 bp, 167 predicted proteins | sample 2014201 | NCBI WGS metagenome assembly RBWB01 (sample SAMN10133834, study PRJNA383868) | Human oral metagenome, whole genome shotgun sequencing project. | isolation source: supragingival plaque isolated from 88 juvenile twins | host: Homo sapiens | place: Australia
CTTGCTAATCGTGTTACTGATTTGATGCAGGAAATTCTTTCTGATGTTGGCAATCAGTTTGTGTAGTTTGCCGATTTTAGCAACCAACTTTTTCCAATTGCTGCTGCCTTTAGTTTTACGTTTCAAACGCTGTTGCAGTTTTGCCAGTTTGCCTTTTAATGTTTTAAAAGCGTTTACCGGATTGAAATATTGACCGTTTGATAAAGTGGCAAAACGGACTACGCCCATGTCAACACCGATGTCGTCACCGTGATGTACAGGTTTTTCTTGCTCATACTCGGTTTGAATGGAAACGTACCACTTGCCACATTTAAGAAAAACGGTTACGTTCTTAATCGTACCAATGGTTTTACGGCTGTTACGGTAGCGCAGCCAACCGATTTTCGGCAGGTAGATACGGTTGTTTCTTTCGTCTAACTTAACACCTTGCGGGAATCGGCAACTGTCTTTCTTGCCTTTGGTTTTAAAACGTGGGAAATTCGCTCAACCGGTGGAGAAATTTATTAATGCCTGCGACAGGTTTTTCATACTCTGTTGCAGGACTTGGGAATGACAGTCTTTGAGCCAATTGGCATCTTGTTTCCATTTGGGCAGGAAGGCGGTTAATTGTTCGTAATTCAGGAAATGACCAGTGGTCTCGTAGTATTTCTTCACTTCCTCCAATCCATGGTTAAACACGAAACGGCAACAGCCGCAAAACTGTTTCAGTTTGCATACTTGTTCTCCGTTCAGGATTAACTTGTATTGGTAGGACTTTTGGATTAACATCTTTTTGATAAAGAAATACCTGAAAACATAATTGTATCCGGTTTGACTATTCATGTCAAATGGTCATGGAGCCAAAGTATTAACGCCTTATATCCCCGCCCTAAAGGACGGGGCTTTACGGCTTTATTTTGGTAAAACTATTGACAATTCCTGACAATATCGATATCATGGATATGATTAAATAATCAGGAGAACTAAATGTCTGCTCAAATCAACAACCGTAAAGAGAAACCAATTTTGGTAAAACAATTGTCAACCAAAGAATTGAAATCAAAACTTGGTTCGGTAAAACCAAAACATAAAGCAAAAATTTTGAAAGAATTGCAATTGCGTGGTGTATAAAAATACTCCCCAACATGAATTGGTTGGGGATTTGTTATAACTTAACAAATAATAATCAAATGAAAAACTGAGGGTGTACACATTGTACACCCATACCTTGCCTTGCGGCTATGTGAAACTTTCATTTTTAGAAAATGAAAAAGCTTCATAATTCAAATTTTACTATAATTTTCAATTATGTCAACTACCCAACATCAATTTTATTATCTTCGTTTTTATTCTTGTAGTAATGTTTAAATCTACAATAAAAAGAGTAACATAAAGTTACTCTTTTGTTTATCATTTAGCACCAAGTTTTACTTTATTTTTTTGTGTTGTGTTGTACTTATTGACTTTGCTTTTACGAATGTCATTGTTGTATTTATTCGCTTCAAATCCGGTCATTTGTTTAACAGAATTCCGGTTTGTAATCATTTCTAAACGGCGAAATTCAAGCTCTGTTTTCTCCCAGAACTCCAAGAATTTATCTTTTTGTTTTTGTGGAATTTCAAACAGAACACGCTGAAAATAGGTTTTACTGTGATTCCACTCACGAATTTCATCAGTATACAACTGTAAACGTGGAGTAATATCAAACACTTCTTTGAACTTGTCACGAATGATAGACAAAGGTGTTTCACGTTGTAATTCGTCTTTATGGAACGACACCGGAACCATTACCACAATAGCATTATTGTTAAAATCAAAAATACTTGGGTTATCAACTTGTTTGGGTAAAGTTAGATACAGCGTATCTTCATCATGTACACTGAACCCACGTTTTGCTTGTTGGCGTTTCTGTTGTGCATGTTGTTTTTGTCTTTTGTTTTGGAAGTTACTTACTTCACGTTTCAAGTATTCTTCAAATTCTTTATCAGTCATAGACATTTGTTTTATTTTCCTATAAGTTGGTTAACCACTGAAACACAGATTTTACTGTGTTAATGTGTTTCTTTTCTTTTTTGTTTTTAAATTTTTGTTAAGCTCTAATTCTTTAAGATGCTTGTGTTCCAAATATTTTAGATTGTAATTCCTAATAAAATCAGACATTTTAGTATGTGATAAGTGTATTGCTCTCAAATGGTCATCAAGTACGTATTTGGAAGTATAGTTTAAATCTTGATAAACATCTTCCAAGGTCAGCCTTTCGTTAATAGCCTTGAAAAATATACTGGTTAGATTTCTAAAGTTTTCCTTTTTCGGTTTACGTTCTGGTCTACCTATCTCTCCCTGATAAAATGTTTTTAGGTATGAGTGGCGTATGTATCGATTAAAATGTCTTGGAATGGCGGTATCGTCAGCATTAAACAACGAGTATAAATTATTGCTTACCATTTTGATGTTTAATTGTTGGTTTACCCTTATCTTAAATCTACCCCAAGAGCAAGTAAATTCAGGAAAACGCTCCCTCAATATATTAAAATAACTGCCAGATAATTGATTTTGTAAATAAAAATTCAATGCTTCAGCTAAATTCTCACTATTATAAATCCTTTGTTCTTCACTGAGTCTTTCTCGAACCTTTTGATAAACATGAGAAGTTACTTTGTAATCAATCTTATCAACTTCCGCCATGTAACTGATAGCATGAAGCATTTTTAAATATCTGGACCTGTTTTTTTCTGTAGGGTTGCGTTTAAACCGTTTGGCATACTCTCGTTCCAACAAACGATGGACAATAAAATGTTCATGCAAACTTAGAGCAACCAAATTACTCTTAGCATTAGAGCCACCAAAAGAACGTGGCTTAATATGGTGCTTTTCTGTTGGAACATCGGGTGGTAAAGGATTGTTTCTCCTGTTTTTGATAATTTTAAAGTAAATTCGTTTGTAATTCATTCAAATAAACCGTTTTGTCGTCACAGCTTGTCGCCGAGCTTTTTTGTATTTATCAATCTCAACGTCAAACCGATTGGCAATTTCTTTATAAATGCCAACCTTACCATTATTTTCTATATAGTAATCCAGACTTTGAGTAAACCCAGCAATATCTGAAATTTTATAATTATCAATAAAACCAGTAGCATCAAACACAAGATTTTCAGGCAAACCATCCAGTTCGTCATTCAAAGTATAAATAATTCGAACAAATTCGAACTCTGGAAACAAACTGTCAAACTTGGCTTGCGATATATCAAAGTCAATCTTTACATTGTTTTCAAAAGCTGTTTTGATTGCCTTTTGAAAATCGTCCAAAGAATATTCATTAAAACTGTCGTCTAACTTAAAAATAATTGGTTTCTGGTTTTTAATAAAAGTATAAATTACTTCACTATAATCTTCTTTTTCTCCCATCTTAGCCAATCTGTCAAAATCAAACACAGAGCTTAACTCACTTGGAAAGAATCTTTCAGTTGCATATAAAGCATAGAGATTGACAAAATAGTTCACCTCTTTTTCTTTTTTAGTTCCAAGCAACTCTTTAAACTTTTCTTCCAGAACACTAAACTTGTCCAACAATTTGTTTTTCTCTACGTTGTCCAAATCTTCGTCAACCGAGATTTTCTCATAGGCTTCACAGTAAAGCTTTGATGTGATTGGGTATTTCCAACAAAACTGAATCAGTTTATCTTGTACTGTATATTTATCATCAATTTTAAAATCTGAATATCTGTTGTGAATTAAAGAAACAAGTTTATCCAGATTTTCTTCGTTTATTTCAGATGCGTTGATGAGTACATTATTTAAGTTTAACAATTCGCTGGTTGTTACTTGTTCGTTAATATCTGTATATCGTGTGAAAGTATCCATTAGAAAGTTGAACAAGCGAGTGTTTTGCGGTTTGTTTCTTGGGTTTTCGTTGAAGCGTTCAGTTGCTGTCTTAATAATTTCTTTAAGTTGTTCTTGATTCATATTTTTTACCTTTGTTGTTTTTGGCTATTGAAAACCGAAAAATCGTCCTGATATAATGAATATGTTTATATTTTCTCACAAAACAAAGGAATTGAATATGTCTAAAATTATTGGAATTGACTTAGGTACAACGAACTCTTGTGTCAGCATTTATGATGCAGCAACAGGAAAAACAAAAATTATTGAAAACAGCGAAGGTGCACGTACCACACCATCTGTCGTAGCATACACCGATAATGGTGTACTTGTTGGTGCAGCAGCAAAACGTCAAGCTGTAACCAACGCAAAAAACACTGTATATGCAGCCAAACGTCTGATTGGTCGCAAATTTGAAGATGAAGAAGTACAAAAAGATATTGGTATCGCGCCATTCTCCATTGTTAAAGCTGATAATGGTGATGCTTGGGTAGAAATTAACGGCAAGAAAATCTCCCCACAAGAAATCTCTGCTGAAATTCTGAAAAAAATGAAACAGACTGCAGAAGATTATTTAGGTGAAAAGGTAACTGAGGCAGTCATTACTGTTCCGGCTTACTTTAACGACAGTCAACGTCAGGCAACAAAAGATGCCGGTCGCATTGCCGGTTTGGATGTTAAACGCATCATCAACGAACCTACCGCAGCGTCATTGGCATTTGGTTTGGATATCAATGTTAAAGATTCAGATAAAAAAGTTGTGATTTACGACTTGGGTGGTGGTACGTTTGATGTGTCTGTGATTGACATTATTGCGATTGATGGTGATAAACAGTTCGAAGTATTGTCTACCAATGGTGATACTTTCTTGGGTGGTGAAGACTTTGACAATCGTATTATCGATTACATCTGTGACGAGTTCAAAAAAGAATCTGGTTTGGATATCAAACAAGATGTGATGGCAATGCAACGTGTTAAAGAAGCAGCAGAGAAAGCCAAGATTGAACTATCTAGCGCAATGCAAACAGATGTAAACCTGCCATATATTACTATGGATGCATCAGGCCCTAAACACTTAACTCTAAAAATCACACGTGCTAAATTCGAGCAACTGGTTGAGCCTTTGATTAAAGCAACGTTAAAACCTGTTAAAACCGCATTGAAAGACGCTGGTGTATCTGTGTCTGACATTGATGATGTCGTGTTGGTTGGTGGGCAAACACGTATGCCTTTGGTACAAGAAACCCTTAAAGCCTTCTTTGGTAAAGAATTGCGTAAAGACGTGAATCCTGATGAAGCCGTATCTATTGGTGCCGCTTTGCAAGGCTCTGTATTGTCAGGTGAAACAAAAGACATTTTATTGCTTGACGTAACTCCATTGTCTTTGGGTATTGAGACTGCTGGTGGTGTAATGACTACTTTGATTAAGAAAAACACCACAATCCCCACCAGTGCAAGTGAAGTATTTTCTACTTACTCTGATAACCAAAGCGCAGTAACTATTCATGTGTTGCAAGGGGAACGCAGTATGGCTAAGGATAATAAATCTTTGGGTCAATTTAACCTGAGCGACATTCCACCTGCTCCACGCGGTGTACCACAGATTGAAGTTAAGTTTGACATTGATGCCAATGGTATTATTCATGTAACTGCTAAGGATAAAGGTACTGGTAAGGTGGCAAACATTACCATTCAAGGCTCTGGTGGTTTGAGTGAAGAAGAAATCAAACGTATGGTTGATGAAGCGCAAGCCAACGAAGCTGCTGATAAAGCTGCAAGGGAAAAAGTTGAAAAACACAACTCCACAGAAGCTCTATTGTATCAGTTACGTAAATTTGAAGGTGATAAATACAAAGCTGACCTTGATAAAGCAGAAGAACAGTTGAAAACCGGTAATGTAGATGAAGCATTCAACGCTTTGCAAGCCGTACAAAACCAAATGAGTCAAGATAATGCGAATAAAGCGCAAGCACAGGCACAAACATCAGAATCGAACAGCAGTAAAGACGATGATGTGATTGATGCGGATTATCAGGAAGTCAATCAGTAAGACATTAAAAAGCTCATCTTAATGATGAGCTTTTTAATTTTAATTAATAATCAATAATTGCTAATAAGCGTTTTATGTCACTATTTTTTCTTATTAAATTTGAAGTACAGAATTCACCGGTAAAAACATATTTTTGATTTTCATTTTCATTAAGTTCATTGTCTCTATCCAATGATAAAAACTTAATAATTCCATTTGATTGAAACCGCATTAATAAAGAAACTTGTTTGTCATTTTTTTGACGAATCGTCAATACACACTCTTGATTCTTAATTTCAAAAAGTGAATAAAAATTATCATTTTTAAAATATGGAACAAAGTGTTCAAAATAACGTAAGAAATTTAAAAATGAGAATGTTTTTAAAGTGTAAATTCTATTTTTTGATATATTTGATAGTAAATTAAACATATCAAATTTCTCACGAAAACCATTAACAAGATGAGAATTTTGTTTTGACATATACTTGTTGTTACTGTCATTTTCGTGCTTTACGAAATTGATAATATTATCCAACCAATTATTGAATTCTTCAATAACAAAATCTTTATTTTTTGTTTGCATTTTTATGTTTGATAATTATTTTTATGAAAATAAAATTTTAAACAGAATAAAACAAATAGTCAACACATAGAAATTAACTTTTGGTGTTTGTTAAAAACTTGTCAAAAAACATAAATTAAAAACAATCAAACGTTTCAGTTTCTTAAAGTTTCTTAACTTGTTTTCTGTTAGAATGTAGTCTTTCAACAAGGAGACAAAACATGGAAATCCGTAAAGTAAAAATCGAGATGGATGAGTGGGATGTTAAAGAAATTATTGACTTTCAACAGTACATTCAACGAGCAAACCGTTCTAGTGGTCGCAAGTCTTCTATTGATAAAAGTGGAGACGGAGTTGCGGTAATGAACTGGGACGATAATTGTTTCCTAGATGATGTATCAGATTTGAGCGATATGTTGTGTAATCTCGGATTATGGGAAGAAGAGTTTAGGGAAGTAGTCAATGTTGTTGGTGGTGACTATATGGCATGGGGACTCATAATGGACAAATATCTCACCATAGATAAAATCGAAAAAAATCCAGAAAATGAAGATTATCCATATTGGGTAACATTTTCGCTCGACACAGAAGCACTGAAGAAAGATTATGGCATTGATGTTGTGATGTTAGAAGCAGACCAGTCATTCTAATGATTTATTTGTAACAGGGAAATTCAAAATGTCACCCAATAAAAAACTATCCAAATTTGTTTCTGATTATGCAAATTATCAATTTGAAAGCTCAATTGAAAAAACAAAGGAATTTAAAACATTTGCTACAAAATTTAAAAATGTAATTAAATCTATTTTGGAAGAAACTAATCCAAATTTTATCTTGGATAGCTTTAATATTGGTCATTTTTGTGTTTCTGGATTTATTAAAAATCAAGATAACAATAAATTGGCTTACTTTTCTATTTATGATGTGCGTTGTAGTAATGATGTATTGGACAACATTCTAATACGAACAGCAGAAAATAATAAAGATTATACTGGTGGCAATAATTGCTATACAGAATTGGAAAACTTAAAATTCGAATTAGAACGTTTGTTGAATTAGTATGTATTTCTTTAAAAAGAACAGTTTATTTAAATAAACTGTTCTTTTTTATTTGAATACATTCATGGAAAACTATTTCAAATAGTCTGGTAATTCACGATTCATCTCAATCATAATTTCTTTAATGTCCGTTTCATTGATATTCTCTTTTTCCAATAAAACAGCAACAATCTTTTCTACAACATCACGATTTTCTTTAAGCAACCTATTGGTTTCTTTTTGACACTCCTCCAAAATACGCATAATTTCAGCTTCAATCTTGCGTTTCATCTCTTCGGAGAACATGTCAAGGTTTTCCCTACCCATGCCATCAATACCCAAAAACACATATTGCTGCAAGTTAGATAAACCATAAACAGTCACCATTTTCTTGGCAATCTCCGTTGCCCTTTGAATATCACTAGAAGCACCAGTGGTATTATCACCGATGAACATCTTTTCTGCACAAAAACCACCATACAACATTGAAATTTGTGCAAGAAGATATTTTTTACTGTAATGTACACGGTCTTCTTCCGGTCTTGATACAGTAACGCCAAGAGCTTGTCCACGAGGTGTGATACTGATTTTATGTACTGGGTCACACTCTTTATTAAACAAACCAACAATAGCATGACCAGCTTCATGATAAGCAGTAATGCGCTTGTCTTTTTCATTCATTTTGTGACCATTACCAAGACCCAACAAGATTTTCTCATGTGCTTCATCAATACATTCTCTGTCCAAAGCATCTTTTTTCTTACGAACCTGCAAAATAGCAGCTTCATTCATCATGTTGGTAATCTCAGCAGGAGACAAACCAGTAAGACTTTTTGCCACTTGCTGCATATCAACATCATCTGCAATATGGTATTTCTTTGACAATTTACGCAGCAACTCTTCCCTACTCTCAACATTCGGCATAGGAACAACAAGCTGTCTGTCAAAACGACCTGGGCGCTTTAACGCATTGTCCAACATATCCACCCTATTGGTAGCACCCATGATGAACACACCATTATTACTTGCCATACCATCCATTTGAGTAAGCAACTCGTTTAATGTGCTGTCTCGTTCATCTACACCATAATTACCATTGCCGCGTTTTGCACCAACCGTGTCAATTTCATCAATAAAAATAATACACGGCGCAGCAGCTTTAGCTTCATCAAACAATGTTCTTACACGGGAAGCACCTAAGCCAACAAACATTTCTACGAAAGACGAACCAGAACAGAAAAAGAATGGTACTTTTGCTTCTTTTGCCAAACTTTTTGCTAACATGGTTTTACCTACACCAGGTGAACCAGACAAAATAATACCGCGTGGCATTTTGGCACCAGCTTTATCGAATTCCTTTGGATTTTTAAGAAACTCGATAATCTCAGTTACTTCAGCTTTGATTTCATCAATACCAATAACATCATCAAAACTCACATCAATATTATCCGGATTGATGCGCTGTGCTTTACCACCTTTTGTAAGCATACCCATTGAAAAACGTTGTAACAACATGAATAAACCAATAATTAATACCATTGGAATCATCATTTTAATCAAAGATAAAAAGAAACCGTCTTGTGGGATAGGTTTCAGACTAACTGTTACATCTTTTGCTTTGGGGCTGTCTTCGAATTTGTCCCAAAAGTTGGAAAACGATGGAACGTATGTTGCATAGTATTTCTTTTGTTCTTCTGGTTTGTCTTTACTCTCCGTTTTAGAAAAGACAATCTTGTTAGAATTGGTATAAGATGGACTGATGTTTATAACATCGAGTTCCTTTTTATCAACAATAGACTTGAATTCCGAATAATTTACTTCTGGTAAATCTGGTTGACCACTACGTTGAATAGCAATGATTGATGTAATGGCAACAATCACACCAATCCATAACAATCGTTTTTTGTTTTTCTTCATAAGAAATTATTTTCCTGTAAGCAATAAATTACGCTATTTTACTTTGTCATGCGTAAAATGTCATCAAGATTTAATATTCGGCAATGTCTGTCCCAGCCTACATTAATTGCGTTTTTCCCAAGTTGTTCCTGATAATCGCGTTGGTGAATATGTCCATAAAGATGAATGGAATTTCTAAATTTTCTATTCCACTCGAAAATCGGATAGTGAAACAAGCAGAAAAACTTATCTTCAATCTGTAGTTCAAGATAATCCGTAGATAATTTTATTTTATCATGTTTGATGTTATCAATAAAATCATAATCGTGATTGCCCAACACAAAGTAAAGTTGTCCGTTTAGTCTATCTAAAATCCGAAGCGTTTGTTTGATATCTCCAAATGAAAAATCGCCAACATGAAAAACAATATCATCATATGCAACGGTGTTGTTCCAGTCACGAATGAGATATTCAGTCATTTCTTTTGCCGCAGTTATGGTATTGTTGATGTTCTTGTAAATTTCGTCCAAAGAATTAAATGAACTGATTGTTGGCAGCCTTGATTCCGGTGAAAATTTGGTAATGTTTTTGTGGTAAAAATGGATGTCTGATGTAAACCAGATATTTTGGTTTTCTTGTTTTTCTATTTTAAGTTTCATTTTTTAAAAGTCCTTATTAAAAATGGGGGAACAAATCCCCCAGAGTTTGACTATGAATTTAATCACTTACGGATAGTGTCGATGTTTTCATCAATAAGAAGTTTACCATCTTTGAAGTAAGTAAACATTAGGTCATTTGAATAATCACCATCGGCAAAAAAACCATCAACATATTTGTCTTCCGCAGTTACTTTTACCCGACCGCGTTGACTTTTGCTCCTTCCCAGAATCGGTTTTTGGTTCTTTGGCAACTGGATATTCAACACCATCACAGATAGTGGAAGTGCATTTCATTGCAAAAACCATATTTAACTTTAAACATTTTATTTTCCTTTGTTCAGATATTTATTAGTTACTTAATTAGTTGTTTAGCAACTGTTTATTCACAATACTCTTTGATAATATCGATGCGTGAATTTTATCATCTAAAACGCACCATGTGCTTTTAAATTTCTGAATTAGTGATTTAGACCATTATTTTTGTTTGTAAAAAATTAAATTACTTAAACTTGAATTAGTTTTTTTCTACTCTATAATGACTAAAAACGATTCTATTATGAAAAAAATTACACTATTAATTATGTCTGCTTTGTCTCTGTCTGCTTGTGGTGAGCAAAAACACCCCGTTCAAATAGCACAAGCTTCCGCTTCCGTTGCTTCCGCTCCATCTGTATCAAAAGAAGAAGCTGAACTCAATAAAGAAATTGACAAGGCTGTACTTGCTTCTATTAAAGAACAAATTGAAGCTGGTAAACTCAAAAAGGAAGACGTAACGCCTGAGATGATTCTCAAATTAAGGGATACCATGCGTCAAGCAATTGGTACAACCATAAAAGAAAACGCAATAAAAATGACCAATGAAAATGTTTTTGCCGATGAAGCATCAAAAGCTTTGGCTGACGTTGTGCGTAAAAACGTACCATCAGTTCAAAAAATCAATGAGATTCGCCCCCTACCACAATCAACATACTTCTTGGTATTTGCTAATGACAACGGCGTTCCTATTATTACAAATAAAACCGGCGACTTTTACGTTACTGTAAACGGTAGTGACTTTAACAGCGGATTAAACAATTTGATTAACAAAAATGGTAAACCGGTTGAATTGATTGAACGTGAGAATGGCGAGGTTGTGCCCAAAACAGAAGAAAGTCTAAAAGATGCTTTGGCAACCTATCAGTCAATTGTAAAATCCATTGACCTTGATTTTGTCAAACCAATTACCCACAAATATGGTAAGGGTGAAAAACAGGTGTTTGTGTTCACCGACCCGGATTGTCCATTTTGTAAGAAACTGGATAAAATCCTGTTGACAGAATTAACAGACAAAGACAATATTACCATTCACTACATTATGAATCCACTAGATGTTCTACACCCTATGGCATCAAAAAAAGCTGCGGATATTTTATGTGCTGCTGACCCACATGCTGCTTGGTTAGCATGGCAAAAAGATGGTGTCACTGCACCAGAAGCCAAAGACATTCAGGAGTGTAAGGTTAAACTGGAAAGACATCAGGTAATCGGTGATTTGATTGGTGTATTTGCTACCCCAACCATCTTAACAGACAACGGCAAACTTATTCAGGGTGTACCGCAAGACAAAAAGGCATTCTTGGAGTCAATTAAGTAAAAATATTGTTCTTTTTATATAATAAAGACCACTAAATGTGGTCTTTTCTGCAATCATTCAAAAACTGTCTAACTTTATCCCAATCCATCTCGTCTTTCAGATTGTCATAAAAATACATCAGTAAATCATAATTGTCCCAAGCAAAACGCAATCTGTTTTTCATTCTGTAAAGAAAATCAAACAACTCTTCATTGCCACAAGAGGCAACCAAAACATCAAGATAATTGTTTTCAATCATTCGCTTCTTTTTGTCACACAACCCAGTAAATACACCAAGAGAACGCATAATCTGTGCCATCTCGTTGTCTTTTTTTTCAACAACATAATCAATAGAAACAGGATTTCCATTTTTAACAATACCAAACCATACATCATAATATGGTTTGCTTCCGTTGTTTAACAATAACAGAAAGTTGATTCTATTGATAATCTGTGGGATATAGTGTTTAGGGTCTTTCTTAACCAAACCATAAATCAAATTGTAATTCCGATAATTAGTATCATGGAAGCGCTTTTCTTTTATCGGTTGCTCAGAGACCGTTTCGTTGCTTAAGAGTCTTTGGACTATTTTGCACATTTTGCAAACCCCTTATTTTGTTTTGTATTTTTAAAACTATGTTTTTGTCTAATTTGGATTCGTTCTTATCAATTAAAACAATCTCTTTTTCTATGATTTTATTGATTACATCAAAGTCAATCATTTTGTTTTTGTTCAAATCATCAACATAATCTCTATCTTTATCACGATTGGCATATAACTTTGATAAAACAATGTCTTCCAATGAAATAAAGTAGTTATATCCGTTTTCTTGTTCAATTTTATTTAGACGAAATTTCCATCCGTTAAACAGTTTAGATGTGTTCAAATCAACTGATTGAATGTAATATCCATGAGTTTCGTTGAATCTTGATAATTCCCCAAGATTCCAATCTGCATAATCACCAGATTCCTCATCAACTACCATATCATTTCCGATTTTATCAAAAACAACTAAATCAAGTTCTGGTGTGTTTAAACAAATAGAGTCATTTTCTTCCAGTTGTTTATAGTTTTTATCAGCAACGATTGCTTGGGAACCAACAATTAAAAAGTTTAACTTCTGTGTGATTTCTTTTGCTGCTCTTAGCAAGTGCAGCGCGTTTTCTAGTTTCATTTTATTCTTTTCTGTTTAAAAACAACATGTCTATATTTTAGGTGCTGCTGAATAGATTTGTAAGTGGTAAAATATTATTTTAAAGTTATCACCAGCCATGAAATACGTCAATCTTCGCTCATATACAACAGCATCAATGGATTTCGGTATCTTCGACTACAACGGAGCAATCGCTAAAACACAAGAAAATCCAGAAGAATACACACCATCATTTGCCGTTACTGAACACAACAACATGTTCTCAGTAATCGATTTCTATAAATCAGCAAAAGATAACTTCAAACCAATCATCGGCGTTGAACTATCATTCGCAAAAGAATCAAAACACATCGTAAAAATGCACGAAATCACAGGTACACGCGAATCAGAAAAAATAGAATACGAACTCTATGACAACCTAATGATTGCGAAGAACAACGATGGTTATACCAACCTATGCAAACTGCAAACCATCTTCTACAAATCCAAAAAACATGACCGCATCCCTGATTCTGTTGCGCTAGAAAACAAAAATCTGTTTAAGAATGTATATGTTTTATCAGGTGGCATTGGCAACAACTCGTTCCTTACCAACAAATATAAAGAGATTTTACGTATTCGTGATGACAAATATAAAACCATAGAACAAAAACAAAAAGAAGAACAAGATGTTATCAATAAAATCAAAGAACATATTTCATTTTGGCAAGAATTAACCGACAACAACTACATGATTGAGTTGCAACGAGAAGGCAGAGAAAAAGAAAACGATTACATCAAGTTCATCCTACCAATCGCTGTTGAACTGGCTGTACCTGTAGTAGCAACAAATAATACATATTTTTTGAATCGTGATGATTTTGAAACACACGAATTATTCATGGCACATAAGAACGACTATCCCGTATTTCAACGTGGTCATGGTGTAATCCAACCAACAGTAGAGAATTACTTTAAGTCTAACTCAGAGATGACCGAGTTATTCAAAGATATTCCAGTTGCTTTAAAAAATAGTGTTTTGATTGGTGAATCAACAGAAGTTAAGTTTGACTTGGCTCATCCTACTTATCACTTACCAACTATAGATTCACCCATCCCAGGTGAAACATTGAATGATTATTTTAAACGTTCTGCAAGAGAAGGTTTGGATGAAAGACTGTTGGTATTCATGGATGCTTATGCGTCTGGTAAAAAACTGCCTGTTGAAAACAACTATTTCTTACAGTTTGCAGAATGGGAAACTGATACGCCAAACAATATGATGACACGGGAAGAAAAACTTGATGTTATTCATAATTCAGAGCTGTACAAGAAATATCGTGAGAGATTAGAGTTTGAACTCGATATCATCATCGAAATGCAATTCCCAAGCTACTTCTTAGTAGTGTCTGACTTTATTAAATGGTCTAAAAACAACGATATTCCTGTTGGCCCAGGTCGCGGTTCTGGTGCAGGCTCTCTAGTTGCCTATTCATTGAAAATCACAGACCTTGACCCACTACAGTTTAATTTGTTGTTTGAACGTTTTCTAAATCCAGAGCGCGTGTCCATGCCAGACTTTGACATTGACTTTGCTTCAAAGGATAGAGAGCGAGTAGTTCAATATGTGCGTCATAAATACAATAAGGGTGCAGATATCTATGTTTCCCAGATTATGAACGTAGGTAAGTATGACCTTAAATCATCTATTGAGATGGCAGCCAAGTCTTATGGTATCAGAACAAATCATGAAATGGTTAAGGAAATCAAGAATCTCTTTGGTGTAAAAGATAAAGATGAAGATGTTGATGTTATTGACGAAGAAGAGCAAGAAAAAGAAGAATTAAACAGTGACTTCTTTAAAGAACTTGCGGGAAGTAATATCTACCAAGTCCGCTATCATCACGCTCCCTTATTCCATAAAATCGTCAATGCAGCATCCAAGTTTTATAAAAACATGAGAAACGTTGGTGTGCACGCAGCAGGTGTCGTAATTTCATCCAAACCATTAGATGAAATTCTTCCAATCACAAACGGTGGAGATGGTTTTGTAACCCAATTGAATAAAGATAATGCAGAAGCCTTGGGTGTTGTGAAGTTTGACTTCTTGGCATTAAAAAACTTGGATATCATTCAAAATACCATTAATTTGGTAAACATTGGTCGTGAGAAAGAGGGGCGACAACGTTTGACAATGGAGCACTTAAACCACATCAATCTGTATAACCAAAAGGTTTATGAGAATATTTTTCATACAGGTAATACTTTGAATGTATTCCAATTCGCTTCTTCTGGCATGATTAATATGTTGAAAAAAGCCAAGCCAACCAATTTTGAAGAGATTATTGCGTTGGTTGCGTTGTATCGTCCAGGTCCAATGGACAATCTGCCTGATTTTATCAATAGAATGAACGGAGAACCCTTTGAATACATCCATCCGTTACTCAAAGACATTCTTGAACCAACCTACGGCATTATGGTCTATCAAGAACAAGTAATGCAAGCAGCACAAATTATTGCAGGTTACTCACTAGGTGGTGCAGACATGCTACGTCGTGCAATGGGTAAGAAAAAACCGGCAGAAATGGTTAAACATCGTGAAATCTTTGCAGAAGGTGCAGCGAAAAATGGCATTAGTAGAGAAAAGTCTGATGAAATCTTTGATTATATGGAAAAGTTTGCCGGTTACGGTTTCAATAAATCACATGCTGCCGCATACGCCTTAATCGCCTATCAAACAGCTTGGCTAAAAACGAATTATCCAAAACAATACATGACCTGTATCTTGCAATCTGATATTGATAATAACAGTAAAGACTTAAACAAAGAGATTAACATTGGTGATGCTATTAAAAATGGAATCCCAGTAAAAACCGTTGATTACAATGAGAGTAGAGATAACTACTATCTGAACGACAACGGCGAAATCGTTATGCCATTCTCATCTATCAAGGGATTTAACTCGAATTTCTCCCGTATGATTGAATATGTCCGTGATTCTATGGATAATGGAAGATTTAATGGCTTATATGACTTTGTAAAACAAATGTCTACCAACGGATTAAGTAAATCGCTGTTTACCCAATTGATTAGAGCTGGTGCATTTGATAATGCTGACAAGAAAAACAATACTAAGTTCTACTTGGAAAATGCAGAAGCCATCATGAAAAACGTTATGATTGGTGTTTCTCGCGTGCAAAGTCCGCTATTAAAAGGATTACCAAGCTCTTACATCAAAGCATCAGCAAAAGCCAACAACAAAAAGGCTGACTATGTAGAAGTGATTTACGATAGAACAGCAGAAGAAAAAATTAAAGACATCCATAAATCATTCGGTTTCATTACAGAAGGTAATCCTGTACTTCTCGATTACATCAAAGAAATCAATAACACCATGTCATTGTTCAGCAATGGTAATAAAAATTTAAGCAACATTACTGACAGCATATCAGAGATTATCAAACAAAAAAAAGAATATGCAGACACTTTACAACGTGATGGCGCAAAACTAGCACCAAAATCAGTGAAAACAGACAATGCTGTAATTGGTTACATCGTGGACGATTATGAAAAGCATGACCTGAAATTTCTTGTGGTGGAAACAGATGGTGGACAATTTATCTTGAAGTCTGGTGATTCGTCTGTAATGACCTATAAGTTCAACAAATTTGAACCAATGGTTTTCTTGGTTGAATCATCGGTTACTAAAGCATCTTTTAACGGTGATGATATTAACTATCGTGAGCTTGAAAAAATTAACTTGAAGATGCTTGATGTTTACAGTATGGATAAATGGTTGTCACAATTTACCAATGAAGTACGATTTAGTGGTGATGTTGAACTGTTTACCGATATTATTCATAAAACCAACGCACAAGCTGATGAAAATAGCAGTCATGTATTTGATGTGCGTATTGACGGTTATGAAAAACCAATTAAAGTCGCTTTGAATGGTAATTTCGTTAATGAAATGTTGAATAACGGTTTACATTTTGACATTGATATTGATGATAGTTTGTTGCTGGAAAACGGTAAAGTTAATCCACAGGGCTTGGATGGTAATTTGAGTGGCATGAAGTCACATGAAACCATGTTTGACAGATTGAAAAACTGTAATTTATATGAAATTGCCGGTAATTCTACTGCACAACCTATTGAAAATCTTACCTTTTCACAAACGGATATGATTGGTGAGCATTTGTTGTTTGGTTATATTAAGACCATTACCTATTACAAAGATAAGGTGAGCAACATTGTTTTTGTTGATGAAGCTGGTAAAGAGTTGGAGATTAAGTGTAAGGATATGCCTAAAAACACGGCTTACAGCACTTACTCACCATGCTTGTTAAAGGTACAGAAAACAAAATATTCAAAAGGTGATGCTTTCTTCCAACTGAAAGATATTTATTTAGATAAAGACGCTAGTAAGATTAGAAGTGTTGAGAAATACTACACTCACGATTTTAAATCGTTTGACCACGAAACACAAACAAAAGACGGATATGTTCCCGTACATCTTGTTGTTGATGATTATGTGACAAACAAAGTTGTTTATGTGCCTAGCGGTTTTAAGAATGAAAACATATTCCCTTTGTATGACTTGAATAAGTTTAAATATATTGTTTCAAACATTCCACCAAAATACGAAGAAAATCCAACCTACTATGCAGCAAGCTATCTGTTTGATGAATCAAACAAACTACCTGCTAACTGCGCTTATCATTTTGGTAAGAAAAAATATACCGACACCTTTACTCCTATTGAGTCACTAAAAACACATGGAAAAGCAATGGCTTATAATGAGGAAGAGGTGGTTTGTTGTGCTGTAGTTAGTGATTTCGGTAAAGAAGATAAGGGATTTGGACGTGCTGTTCGTTTAACTGATACAAGCGGCTCTATTGATTTTCTGATTAAATCAGACTTTGATTTTGAATCAGCCCGTGATAGTGGTTCAGTATTGATTTTCAAGTTTGCACCATCAGTAGGAAAAAATGGTATGATGTATGTCAATCTGAAAGACATTATTGATTTAAACTACGCAGTTGAACAAAATGTACAAAGAATTTCTATCAATAAAGACATTGATGTGTATGACTATCTTGTTGAAAAAGGCGTTGACATTACTGTTAAAAAAGATGGTAAGAATGAGATTGTTGGTAAAGTGAATTACACTGAAGAATTAAGACAAACATTGATGAAACGATTTGAATTAAGTGATAATGATTTATTCTTGTTGCTTAGTTTGAATAAGAAAAACCCAGTTGATTTTAGACAAAGAAACATTTTCGCCAATAAGAGCAAAAAAGTTGAATATAAAAAGTAAACTCCTGAAAAACCATGATAAAATAAATTTTAAAGGTTTTTTATTGATGAAACGATTATTTGTTTTTCTGTTTTTCCTATTTTCAGGTGTTGCTCATGCTTCACCGAGTTGTTGGGATTATGCTGGCGCACACTTTAAATTAGACCCGTGGCGTTTAATGGCAATTGCTGGTGTTGAATCACGTTTTACTCATGGTGCACTTGGAAATAATACAAACAACACCTCCGATTTGGGTTTAATGCAGGTGAACACTATTCATCTTAAAGAAGCAGCAAAATATGGCATCAGTAAAACTGATATGCAATACGATTCATGTAAAAATGTTGTTTTTGCTGCTTACATTTTAAAACAGTGCATTGGTAAGTATGGCGATAATGTATTGGGTTACGGTTGCTACCACAGTCAAACACGTTCCAAACAGTATAACTATGGACAAAAGGTTGTTAAGGAATACGATTTTCTTGTGAACCATTTTTACAAGCAAGGCATTAAGTTTAACTTTGAGACGTATAAGTATTTGAGAAACAAATAAACACCGATTTTTTAGTCGGTGTTTTTTAATAGTAACTCTATTTGTTCTGTGTTAATTGGCTTTGGTAAAATGTATTCGAATTGTGAGGAGAACTTTTTATCCATAGACATCAGATAGTATATTGGTTCTATGTTAATCTTTTTAAGAAGACTTTTGATTGTTTTGTCACCAACGTAAATTTCGTGGTCTGATAAAAAGATGATGTGTGGGGTAATGTCGCTACGTGTTTGGTATTCATAATATATTTTGACATCGTTGAACAGATAGATATTAAATTTGGTTTTTGCAACGTCAAGTATGGTTTTTTGTGTAATCTTGTTTTTATCAATAACAACAAGATTCTTTGCACCATCATCACATCTTAGAAAACCTGTTGGTTGTGAATAATCTGTTTTACTCCACTTAACTGGTGAAATGTTGGCAACCATTATTTCGTCATCAGTCATGGTGTCCATATCGTCATACTCAAACTTGTCTTTTGAATATTGTTGGTAAAACATGAACACCAAGCCAATAAAAAATAGTGATGCCAATATTGACATCAATATTATCATTTTTTGCTAAACAATTCTGCTGCTGCCAGCTTCAAAACATCGTACAAGAACAATTCTGACTGCTCTTCCTGATTTTCATCATAATCAAATTCGTTTTCCAGTGTTTCAACCAATAAATTGTCAAGGGGTTCAGTTTGTCCTAAGTATTGAATAAACATGAAGAAAGTCATTGGAGTAACATCTGGTTCGTAAGCCTTTTCAATTTCATCGACAAACTGTGAATATACAGTCATACTAAAATAAATATTACACAGCTCATCATGTGAAAAAATTGTTTTGAACTCATCTGCAAGATATTGCTCAGACAAATGAACAGAAATGTAATTTAATGTTTCCAAATCCATAGTGGTGAACAGAACAATCAGTAAGTCTTTTTTCTGTTCTACACTCATTTTATGCCAATCTCTTAGCAAGTCCTTACGGTATTTTTCAGGGTCTGATTTATATAGACTTTTGTAAGTAAACGTTTGTGTTGGTCTCAAATCTTTTGTATTGATTAGGTCTTCTTCCGAAAAATCGGTTTTCTTCATTTTGCCAAAGTTGTTGAAATATTTTTGAATTACTTTAAACGCACGATGTAGAGATTCATTTTTCATCAGCTCGGGTGATTCATTTAAAAAAACGGCACAATAATCACCCTCAAGCTCGATTCCGAGTTCTTTTTTATCTTGTGGTGTAAACTCTTTTACGAAAATATATTTATTAAGTTCTCCAAGGCCATCTGCAATACGTGAAATGTTTTGAACGAATAAAACTGGAATGACACCATTAACTAATGGCAAGGTTGCACTACTGGTAATCATAAAATAATAATCTCTTATCTATAAGAAAAAATTACCAGATTTTCCCATTAAAGACAATTAAATAGACAACAAATTATCATATTTATTCTTCAATCTAAACACCTTTTGATAATACTTAGGACTATTACTTCCCTTGTACATCTTTAAACCACCAAGGACACTTCCCTTAATATCAATCATATCTCGCAACAACTTACTACCAATTTCAATATTGTTATTCAGTGCATAAATGTTCCCACCGTTTTTCTTTAAGTGTTCGGATACTCTTTTATGATGAATCCTTTGAACAACCTGCATCACACCCTTTGCACCATAACCATTACTGATTCCCTTCTGAAAACCAGATTCCGATTCAATTAAACCAAGCAACAATCCAGGCTCCAAATCATACTTCTTACTGAAAATCATCACATTATCAATAATTTCATCTACATCTTTTGATGGTACTTTGTCGTACAAAGATAAAATGTGATTCTTAACTTTTTCATTTGCAGATTGTTTTACTCTTTTTGTCGTTCTTTCAATCTGAACATCAACTAAATCAAAAACAATAATCTCAGCATTAGCAAAGCCAGACATCAACAATAAAGAAAGTAAAAGTTTTTTCATAGTGCTCCTAAAAAACATAAAATAGATTACAAAATCACCACGAGCGATAGTTTTAAACTATCAATAAATGATAATTATTCTCATATATTTCAAAATTTACGGTGGTTATATTTTTAAAACTTGCTGAACAATAGTTTTTATCTATTGAGACGTAGTTTTATAATTGAAACTGTCGTTCTTAATTTCCTCTTTTAACATGGAAAACAGTGTATTCCCATTTTGAGCCAAAACATTCCATCTTTGATTCTAACTGTAACGCGGAATGCCCAATAATTTGTTTTGTTCGCCTGTTTTGTTCGCCGATTCATTCTTTAAGAATTCATATAGAAAACATTGTTTCGAATTGATTGTTCAGCCAGAAAATATAAAGCTTCGTCACTGTTCGCCATGACTACATTTTCTGTTTTCTTTTCAAGAGATTGAATAATTGCGTTATGAATTTCTTTTGATAGTTGTTGTTCTTTTTTATGAGTATCTTTCAAACCATTTACTTTTATTCTGCCTTCCAATTTTCTTTTTCCATCATGTTCTAATGTTTCATGCTTATCAGTATAAGCCACTAAAAACAAAACAGAAATAATTGAATAAATGACGATTTTAAATTTCATGATATGTGATAATTGAATTATGTGGGATATTAATCCCAACATGTTTGGTGTTGTTTTTGGTTAAGTTTGTGAAAATATTCGAAAGTGTTTGTTTTATGGATTACAGTAAAAAAATTTTAAGAGTGATGTTTGATGATGTTTATATTGACACAAGTGATACAGCACAACGTGTTTTACAGAAACAGATTTTGAGTGTTTTGGACAATTTGGATGCCGTTGAACATAGACATGATTTATCCAGAATGTTTGCTGGTGTTCAACAATACATGACTTATTCTCTAACTAAGAAGCAAGAAAAGAATTTCATTGAGTTTATTAAAAGTTTGGATATTGATGCTTATTCTGCTGACTTTTCCGTTATCAAGTTGAGTAAAGATGGAAAAGAAGCTCTAAGGGAACACGCTTTGGAGTTTATCAATGAAGCTGATGTTATTGGTACTCACAATATGCAGCATAAGCTTCACTTTTTGTTACGTAATTATTTTGACGATGATGAAATTGTTAATGAGTTGAAGAACTATTCAGAAGTTTTTGATAAGAGCATTCAATTTTTACTGACAGACAAACTTGATATTCTCAATGAAAAACTATTTGAAACACTGATGAACTTTCCTGAGTTCGCACCAATACTGATTGAGCTGGGTATGACGGAGATACGAACATTTTATCCGATTCAATCTTCGGAAATTAAAGCTGAGAAAATGCGAAAAACAGTTAAAATGTTTCCCAGTATTGATTTTTATAATAATGATGAGTTGTTGAATGAATCATCTGGTTCATATGTTGCATATTACGATATAGTTTCTGAGTTAACTGATTTTGTAGCTACTCAGGAAGATAGAGATAATGTGCATGTTGATTATTTTGTTGAGCTTGCACAAGCAGTTATAGACACAAAAGTTGCTCCTATAATTTATCTCTCTGTACGCGATGAAATTCTTCCATTTAAAAATATTCCAAATGTTGTATCTGAACAACTTGTCTATCCCACAAATATGTTAGACTTTATATTTAAAAATGCCCCTGCTCTTGGTTGGTGTATCCAAACTTTCCAAATGCCGGATTCTGATTTAAGACAAAATATTGTTGATTATGTAAATTTCTTATCTGAAAAGGGAATTTCAATATATCTAGAAAACAGAATAAGAAACAATTTTCTATTACAACATAAAAGTCTTCCGTTTATCATTCACCATAGTACAACCAAAGCTGAATTAGACTATATTGCCAGCGCAATAGAGAAAAATTCTCCTATCAACATTAACATTTTTGCAGGAACGCCGGTTTTCTCTGGATTAAATAAAACAGAAACAGAGCACATTATTGATAAACTCAACTACCTTAACAGTTTCGGAAAGAACTATTTATTAAATTTTGACAATATCATTCAATCTAATATTGACGTTTTCGAAATACAAAAGCACCAACTATTCTGTGGAAATAAACAAAATGTGACAAATGATTTTAATGATGAGATGAACAAAAAATTGAGGTCTGGTTTATTGAGTAAAGATGAATATGAAAAATGTCTTGCCCAGCTATCTGAAATCACATCAAGAAAAAAAGCAATGAAACTTGTTTGATATTGTTGATTACATTATTCTTTTGTCTATGTAGAGATTAGATATGTCAAACAAAAGTATTCGCTATATTAAAGCAAACTACATGACCAACAAGGATTTCATTAATCTTGTTGACAAGAGTAACATTCTTGGAATTTATGCTTGGATTCCCGTATTGTTCATCATATTGGGTTTCTTTGTATTCAAAATTGAGTCTGCCACATATATGATGATTGTTGGTCTAATTGGATTTATTTGTTTTTTAATGTTGAAAACACATTTCATTCACTTTCCGGTTGTCTTGAATTATGATGACTTGGGAGGTAATCCAGAAAAAATTTATGACCTAAAAGTTTCTGCTTCACATAAAATTGCTTTGGCTTTCTTTTCTATGATGAAATCATGTTGGGCATTTTTGTTAGCGCTTGGTGCAGTTAAAATGTTCTTGGTAGATATTTATTTCATTCCATCCGAATCAATGATGCCGACTTTAAATGTGACAAATGTGGTTATTGTAAACAAGACTGATAAACTGCCAAACAATGGTGATGTTGTTGTGTTTAATCATGGAAATGTTGCGTTTATCAAAAGGGTAATTGCTAAAGGGGGTGATGTTGTTGTTATTGATAACAACAAGGTTACTGTGAACAACCAAGAAGAAAAGCAAACCTTAGTAAAAGAAACTAAATTGGAAATCGGTCAAGAGACATATAAGTGGAACATCTATGATACTGGAAAACATCAAATCGGATTGTCGAGTGATGTTCCTAATAAGTTTCCATCAAGTAGATTTTCTGGCTTAAAAGAGAATTGCCAATATGCTGAAAATTATTTGAAATGCACAGTCCCACAAGACAGCTATTTTGTCATGGGAGACAATAGACAGTTTTCTGACGACAGCAGATACTGGGGATTCTTAAAACAAAAAGATGTACTTGGCATTGCAGAGTACAAAAACTTTAACGATAAATTGTAATTCATGGGTTCCCCATTTTTAGTGTCCACGTTACTAAAATTTATAGCATTGATGTGTTGATTTTCATTTAATTTGTGTTTAAACAACCAGAAAACCATTTAAAATAAATGAAATCAATCATTTATACGCAAGCTATTGTTTCAAAGATAAAAATATCATGTTTATAAGTTATTGATTTTATTGAGAAAATATTAGTGTCCACGTTACCTATAGTCAGGTAATAATCGTAGAGATGATGATTCATTCTTATCATCTCTATCTTGTGATAAGCGTTTAAAAACATAAACAATTGTCAATGAATTGGTCGATTATCCAATTATGAAAGAAACTCACTTCTTTAATTTTCAAAGTTAAAATCTTTCAGAACACTTGAATCAACAATATACACACAACATGTTGATTTAAAATGGTAAACTGTGGTGATTTTCGCAAGTTATTGATTTTATTAATAAAAATATTGATGTCCACGTTACCTATAGTCAGGTAATAGACATGGGCATGACGATTCTTTCTTAATCTGGTTATCCTATTTAAATCGAAATTCTTTGATAAACTCTGTTATAATACAATTTTCATTTGTAACCTTAAAAGATGAACTTACATGCAGACACTTTCCAAGTTTTACTTGATGGAATCATGAATCGTGTAAATCGCATTCAAACTCGTGGTAAAATTCGTTTGACTGATAGAGACATTGCTGAACGGATTGGTATTTCTGTCTACGAGTGGCGAAAAGTAAAACAACTAGATGAATCTGTTAACTTTCTTGCTATTATAAAATGTGCAATCTTTGCTGAATATCAATGGTGGTAAAACATGTCTCGTATGGAAAACCAAATCGTCTCAATCATTATAACCTTAATCAAAGGGAAAATGACTGAACGTGGACTCAAAAAGAAAAACTTAGCAACAATTACTAAGCTATCTCTATATCAATTAAATTGTGTTCTCTCAGGTCAAACAAACACCCCATTTGAAAACTATATGCGTGTACTAACTGCACTAGGATAGATTTGTTTAGAACAAAAAACTACGCAGAAAACTATATCGCAAGTCCAATGAGAACTTATATATTTGAGAAGTAACATGAAATTACATATCTATGACAGGCAGACAGAAAATTTATCTTATGTTGGTTTTATAGAAGAGTTACATGGGAAATTTAATCTAAAAATTAGTTACAAATCTCCTTATCAGCTTTACGGGAATAATTACACTGCCAACGATATTCATCCACATCTACGTGACTCTTCCCCGGATAATTGGGGAAGACGAGTCATTCATCGTATTTATGGGGACCAAATTAAATCTGAACTTGAATATTTGGCTCTGAGTAATTTTGGAAGAATAGGTAATCTTGTTTTCTCAATTTACCCACCAGAACAAATTGTGAATGTTATTTATGATTTACAAGAAGAACAGAATTTTTCACTTTCAGACATTCAACATCAGTTTGACTTGGTTGATGAAACATCTCCTATTATTGAAGCTGCATTAAATCATGGAACTTCAATAGGTGGGGCAAGACCAAAAGCTTCCGTTCTTATTGATAATGTTGATTATATTGCCAAGTTTGGAAGCACAACGGATATTCATCCTGTAGTTGAGTCAGAGTTTGTCGCTATGACTATTGCAAAACAGATTGGTTTGAATGTTGCAGATGTTAAACTTGAATATCTATCCAATAATAAACCTGTTCTATTGGTTAAACGTTTTGATAGGGAACGAATTAATGGAAAACTATTTTGTCAACCAATGGTTTCAGCTTTAACTGTTTTACAGTTGGATGAAATGACTTCTCGCTATGCATCATATGCAGACTTGGCTGGTTTTTGTCATGATAAAAAAGATTTGTTTCAAAGAATTGTTTTTAACTTGATGATTGGGAACACTGATGACCACGCTCGCAACCACTCGTTTTTCTGGAACGATAAAACAGAAACCATCACCTTAACCCCAATATATGATATTGCACCAATCCCAAGAAAAACCAATATTGTCAGTCAAGCAATGATTCTCCCAAATGGAAAAAACATAGCCAATTTTGATAATGTTTTTGGAAACATGTTTGATATGGATTTAGATGAACAACAGAGAATCTGTAATGATATTCAAGTGGCCATTCTGGATTGCTTTACTGCAAGCAACTCTGTTTTGCTTGATTTTATGAATAAAACCAGATTATCTTTTGTTATCAACCAATTGAAAAACACAGTGTTAAATGAGTCTTTGTTTTACAATCAGAACAAAGTAAAACTACTGGCTGCTTTGAGTCATTCGTGATAAAATATTGATTATTTGATATAGAAACCAACAAACCATGACACTAGATGAAATCCAAGATGTTATCGACAATATCGCAGCAGAACCATCAAACAACAAAAAAATTGAATTACTTAAAGAACAGGCTGCCAACGAGTTGTTTAAAAAAGTATTACTTCAAGCATACAGTCCACGTATCAGGTTCTATCTAAAACCAATGGAAGTTGATGGTAAACAAAAAGAACCATCGTTTGACTTCTGGTCTTTGTTGGAAGCATTGTCTACCAGAACTATTTCTGGAAATGAAGCGCGAAACGAATACGCTGCATTGAAAGCCAGTTTATCTTATAAGCAACAACGTTTGTTGGATGGTATTCTTGGAAAAGACTTGCGAGCTGGTATTTCATCTGGAATTATCAATAAAGCCATCAAGGGACTGATTCCAGAAACACAGTATATGCGTTGTTCTTTGATTACGGATATCAAAAAACCGAATGACTGGTTGAATCCGAAAAACGGTGTGATTTCGCAAGAAAAGCTGGATGGCATGTTTGTAAATATTAATGTGTCTGATGATGGAGTCGAGATTACTTCGCGTAATGGTTCTGTATTCCCAGAACATAAAGCTCTAAATGATATGAAGCAGAGTATTTTTGATTACTTTGATACCGACTACCAGTATCATGGTGAGTTGCTTGTTTATGACAAGCATAATCACAGTGTTTTACCACGTGAAATTGGTAACGGTATGTTAAACTCAATTCAAAAGTCTGATAAAAGCAGTTCTGGTGAGGACTTTGATTTTGATAACTATTATGTTGCCGTGTCTTTGTGGGACATGATTCCGTTCAAACTGTTAGAACTTGACCCAAAAGAGCAGGAGAAGTCTGAACACAATGCGCCATATTCCAAACGATTAGAAAATCTTCATCGTAATGTTTATTTGGCAAGAAGTGCAGAAGTTAAACTGGTGGAGACACGTCATTATGATAATTTATCTGCTGCTGAAGAGCATTTTAAAGAAATGTTGGCATTGGGACATGAGGGTTGCGTGGTTAAGCTGCCTGACATGTTGTGGAAGGATGGAACAAGTCGTAACCAAGTAAAACTGAAAAACAAGTTTACCGTTGAATTGAAGATTACCGGTTTTCTAGATGGTACAGGTAAAAACAAAGACTTGTTTGGTGCTATTTCTTGCGAATCATCAGATGGAGAATTGGTGGTAAATGTTTCTTCTTCTGGTTTTACTGATAAACACAAAAAAGAGATTTCTGATAATAGAGACAACTATATCGGCAAAATCATATCTGTAACTGCCAACAGTATTATGCGAAATACGGACAAGGCGCACTCACTATTCTTACCAGTGTTTGAAGAATTTCGTTTGGATAAAAATGAAGCCGATTCTTATCAGAGAATTGAAGAACAGTTTGCTAACTCCGTAAATCTGCAAAACCAAATCGAAAAACTGAAAAGCAAAGTGAAACCAAAATGAAAAAGTACCGCAATAAACGCAACTCCGCTTACGCAGACATCTATATTTCCGCCAAACTCTTGTCTCCATTGACACCAGAAGAAATGGAAGAACATAAGTTGTTGTCCATTGACCTGTTTTACGATTTGATGGAAGAAGCTGTTAAAAACGGAAGTAATGTTTATTGCGGATATGGAAAATATCACAATATGTTCCATAAACCAGCAAATAAGAAAGAGCTGCGTTGTTTTTATTTAACTGGTAGCGACAATATCCAAAATGACAGACTGGAAGTAAATATGTTGTTTGAGGTCAGTCATTATTGGGATTATCCAGAAGAAGCTCTGGAACTTTTATCCGATTTCAATAGTAAGTATATTCAACAATTGGAAGAATATGGTGTCAAACTGGAAGTAACGACCAATCTGACACAGATTATCAATTACGATGATTTTTAAATAAATAGCTCATTTAAGGAGCTATTTTATTTTTAATTGGTTTGGATTGACAAGATGTTAGAAAATCGAACATTTCATTTCCATCTTGTGTTTTGTAGAATCAACGGATAACATTTTTGTTTGCTCTCTTGAAAAATGTTGAAACAATAGCTACAACCGGTTAAAGTTGGAGCTATTATAAATAACAACTTCGTGAAATATCGTTAATTTTAGCAAATGTACAAATAGTCTAACAGTATCACTTACCAAAGCTGGCAAAGATTGCTTTCAAACAATCATCCAACACTTTAAAGTCTGCATTATCAAACTCAGTAGCACCGGTAGCAATCAACTGTTGTGCTTCATCAGTCAACTTATCTGCATTGCGTGGATTGGTCAATACTGACCATTGTTTCTCTGTGAATCCGCGTTTTTGAGCATCAAGATATCGTTTAACCAATAAATAGTTTTCACCACCATAGTCATGGCTATCAAGGGCGGCTTTTACAGCCTTATCTGGATTGCGCTCCAAGCATTTATAAGCATAGGCGATTGTTTTTTCTGAAAGGGTTTTAAGGTCTTTCAATGAATCGATGAATGATTTCGTTTTTTCAAAGTCATCACGCATTTCATCAGTATATTCTTGACCGTGTTGTGCCGATAGAGATTCTGCAAACTTAATCATTCCTGCTGTTGGTTGTCCCATTTTTCTTTCCTTGTTTTTTACTATGTTATCATTTTTTAAGAGCTTTTTCGATTTTATCTCTTTCACGAACTTACGAGTCATGTCATCAACAACATCAATAAACTCTTCATAAGTTTTATCACCGGTACGAATATCAGATAAATACTGCTCAAAGATAGCCGTAGTCTCGATAGACTTCAACTCTTCTGGTAAATTGTAAAACTGATTCCAACCATTAGCCGTCAATCTGGCTTCCTGATTTTTACCACTAAACGCCACAACGTCATCTTTTTCAAGTTTCTCAAAACATTTCTCACGTGTTGCCTGTGTACCAATACCATCACTGGTTGTAATCAGAGCTTTAATTTTCTTGTAATCAGCCATCTTAGCTTTTCGTTTGTTCTCATCGGTAATTGCATTAAATTCTTCCGTCAAAGCAGAACCTATATACATCAAACTGTTAAGCAAGGTCTTCTTATTATAAAATTTCGGTGGTATTGTTTTACTTGCCGTTTTGGTCAGTGTATCCAGTTGAACTTCATCACCTTCGTTCAGCAATAAACCAAGTTCAGAGTTTCCACCTTTACTAGCATCTTTGTCAAATTTTTTCCAACCTTGATAAACCACTTTTTCGGCATTAGCTTCAAACAAGTGTCCGTTTACATCAATAACAATTTGCTCTTTCTCCACAGCATCATCTGGTAGAACTTGAATCAAACACCTAGTGGCAATCATATTGTATGCTTCCAACAGATATTTCAATTTAATTTTACGCTCGTTGTGCATCGGGTGAGAAGCAAACAATTGATAATCAGATTTTGTTAATGGCTTAGTAATACCCAATGGTAAGTGGTTTTGCTTTTCGGCTTTTTTACTATTGAAAACCTGATTTGTTTTCTCAAGTTTCAAATCGTTGAATTTCTTATCATCTTTTGCCAAGTCTTGAATTTCTTTTGAGAATACCTGTTGGCAATCTTTAATCATTTTGTCAAAGGTGGCAAAGTCTTCTTTGGCGTAATAGTTACCATTGCTTCGTGGATAAGATACATAACCATTTTTGTTTAACCATTCAAGACAGGCGTTTGAGATACTCATATCTACTTTGTACTTACTCATAAATGCCGAGTTAAAGTCATCGGTGTGATAGGGTAGTGGTTTTTGTGATTTGGTAGTGGTTTTGGTTGCTTTAACCACTTTTCCAACCAGTTTGACTTTTTCACAATCGGTAAAAACTTGATTGACATCAGAAATATCAAAATACCTTGTTTCTCTACGTTTTATTTCCTTACCGGCATCATCAACATCTTCAACGTAATAGAAATTGTTTAGACTAAGTTCACCTAGTTGTGCTTTGATGTTCCAATAATCTTTTGAAACAAAGTTTTTGATTTCAAGTTCTCGCCTACCAACGATACCGAGAATAACTGATATGACACGACCAACACGGAACATTGAGCCTGAGTGGTCAGTCATTAATTTAGTCCCCTTCATCCCAATCAGATAGTCACCCATTGACCGAGCTTCAGCAGACTTCAATAAATTTCTAAACTTTTTCTCACCTGCTGGTTGTCTACCGTCAAATGCGGTTTTTACCGTACTGCTGTTTTGATAAGACAAAGGATTCCAGAAACGACTAAACGTTACACCGGAACGTATTAAAGACTTGTTGTATCGTATGACATCAGTATGTATTCGCTCACCCTCTGCATCAGGGTCAGCAGCTAATATGATTTCATCATAATCTTTACGTTTAAGACAAGTTTTGATTGCGTCCAACGATTTTTTTCGTGTCGGATACATTGTGTCTTTGTCGTTTGCGTATTTCTTTTTGATATTGGGGACATGTTTGACTTCACTGGCAAGAGAAGGAAGTTCGTAATCAAATTTGTCTTGTGGTGAATATTTTAGACCGTAAATTGGATTGATTTCAGATGGGTCTTGCTTACGGTATATGTGACCTTGACACCATGTTATGATGTACTGGTCATTTTCCATGTAACCGTCTTTGTTGGTTAGTTTACCGAAAAAGCCTGAGTGTTGAAGCTCACGAGCAGCACTACCTTTTTCACAAATAATGAGTTTTTTCATTTAATCACACAAATATATCCAAACTATAACGCAAAACATCGTTTTAATCAAAATATTGATATTGACCACAGAAAAATATTATGGGATTTCGCAGAGAAATACTTGGGCTTCTATCAAATAATTTGTATTACGAAGTTGCCAACAGGCTTATAAATATAGCCAGGAACAATCAAATAACTGACTATCAAGAACTGACAAAATACATTTTGTGTTTCAACGATAGTGAATCAATTGAAAGGCTAATAAAAGAGCTTCCATTTGACACCAAACAACACATTGCAAGATGCATGATAGATATGGGAGAAACCGAAAGAGTAAACGGTTTCATTAATACAATTAAAAATGAAAAACAGTATGTTAAAAAGTTTGCACAAAACAGTATTGCTAATAACAACATAACTGCACCACCGGATATTATTTACACCGCTGTGAAAAACGGTTTTATTGATGAAAATGATTTAAGCCAAACACAAAGAAATGGTTGGTTTAAGCATTGTCTTAAAAACGACACACCAACATATGATATTCCCAATATCAACATGTCATTAGACTCAATTTTTTCAGACATTCCTATGTCTAAACTTGTTAATTATTATGCCGATGGAAAAATAAGTAATTCTTTTTTATTGGAAATCATTAAGAACACATCTTTAAATAAAACTGGAATCATCTCGTTTGATTATGAAGATAAGTTGGAACAAAGTTTCAGAAACTATTTTGTAAACCAACAACAATTCAAAGATATGTTTTTGATTTTTGACATATTTAAAGAAATGAAAAATAGAAATATGGATGATGCAATGGCTGAATCCTACTCTTTATTAGAGACCAGCAATCTTTTGTTAATTGGTCTGTATGGCTCTATGAAACACAATGATATTAGGGGTAATCTTCACAAGATTAAAAACTTCAAGAAAAAACGAAAGGGTAAGTACGAAAAGTTGAATCAAGAAATTATTGAATTAAAGCAAGAACTATATTTTCCTGTTGTCAATCATTTAGTTGATACACTTGATAATCATTTGGGTGAGTTATCTGATGTTATTCAAGAAGACATAATGAAGGCAAACGATTGTTTTAAAAAAGTGATTCATGATTTGAAAATGTTGGTCAAAGAAGTTCCTGATATTTCTATCTATGAAAAGGATAGCATTGATTTAATTGATAAAATGTACAGCATTGAAAATCAGCATCGTGACACAATGGCATACTTTTATCGTAAGAACTTATTGAACCTTGTCTTCCATAGAATTGCTGACTCTGCTTGTAAAAATGAAAAAGTAAAACAATATTTTGAATCAAAGTATGCCAATAAAATTAAGGAAGTACACGACCATAATTTTTATGAGATTAGCGGTTCACCAGAAATAAAAGATGTAGAGTCAAAATATACTGATTTAGTTACTTTTAAAATTGATAAAACAGATAGTTTACCTACTTTGGTTACATCACAAAACGATATTGTTGAGTTGTCTAAACAAGTGGATAAACCATTGGTTTTTAAAAGTGGTATGGCTGGATTGGATAATTGGTGTTTGATTAAATTGATGCAAATCAACAAATTTAAATTTGAAGATTTAAAAATAGAAGACGAATATTTACTCACTCTTTATATGGATAACTTTGACTCAACAAAAGAACACATCTCCATGTTTATTGATATGGCTGAAAAAGATTTGAAAAACAATCTAATTAGTAAAGAAGACTACGAGAGAATCGTTTCTATGGAGAAAACATCAAAAGCAAATAAAATGAGAACAATATGATGAATCTCAATCAGAAAGACCAACTAGAATAAAAATATGAATAATATCATTATGACAATTAGAATTTTATGAAAATTACTAGAAAAGAACTTGTTGAATTGGCTCTTGGAGATAGCAACTCAATTATAAAACACTTACAAAATGGTGAATTTGATATTGATGATATTTGTAATCGGATATTAAATATCGGTTATGATAAATCACTAAATTACCAAAATTCAGACTCAGCCACCAAGATGGTTAAGTGGTTCATCGATAGAAAACACTACGAAGAAGCAAGCATGTTTATCACCTCATTGGATATCAAGAAAGAAGAAGATAAGAAATATCTTGTTGATTGGTTACAAAATATTAACAATGTACATCATAAATTTCAGGATTTTCAAAATATTTTGACATCAGAATTTCTTTTGTTTTCAATTGATAATGGATATCTTGATTTTGAATCTTTAAATGAAGATGTACAAATTAGATTGTTCAAGGAATCTCTAAAAAACGGAGAACCATTAAAAACAGTTCCCCAATTAAATCATGTTTTTTTTAAAGAACTTGACTTAAACCATATTGTTCATCTTTTTATAAAAGATAAAATTGATAATGCGTTTATGTCGCAAATCATTAGAAAAACCAACTTGAATAAATTGAAAGACTCGTCTTTCCCATTGACAATTATAAAAAGCTTTTTTAGTGGTGGAATGACTCAAAAAGAATTCAAAGATTTACCATTAGCATTAGACATTCTTAAACACCTACAAAGAAAACCAATTGATGATGATTGGTGTGAGATTTACTCTGATTTAAAAGGAAATTTAATGAATCGTTATTTTAAATCAAGAGTGTATGAAAAATCGATTTATGATGCGCTAGAAGCAATCAGTAGATTTCCTAATGAAGAAAAGAAGGCCGGAAAAATAATCAAAAAAGAGCAAGAAATCCATAAAGTAAGACAAGAAATGTATTTGCCTTTTGTTGAATATTTGGTTGATAAAATTCAACACGACTTACATGGACTAAACGAAACAATTAATGGAGATTTGTCTAAAGTTAGCAAATATTTTTATAAATTAGTAAAACACTTGGACTGCTTGTTGACCGATGTTTCTGATTTAAGTAAGGAACCGGATAGAAGCTTGGAAATCATTAAAAAGATGTACAAAATTGAATCTGATTATAGAGAAACGATGTCTGCAATTGGATATGCGTCTTTATTGAATCTTGTGTTTCATCGTTTTGTTGATAAAGCTTGTGAAAACGATATTATTAGAGAATATGCTGATATTCATTTAAAAGATAAAATTGAAGAAGTTTATAATGTTAATATTAAACAACTTAACAACAAAATGAATTGGGTTAAACGTTCAGAAGATGATGAAAACTATGCTTTAGGCGATTTCAATACATTTAAAGTTAGAACGTCCGATATTGAAGATATTGTTTTTGACAGTGGAAAAATGTTTGATTTTGCTGAATTATCTAAAAATACAAAACTAAAAATATCTAGTAATAGTTGGAGATTTACATTCAATGAAATTTTGTTTTCCAACATTTCAATTGTTGTAATGGATAAACAATATGAGTACAGTTTCTTGATTTATCAGCCAAATATAATCAGTTATAAAATCCCCAAAGACAGAATGGATGAGTATGTTGAGCAAGCAAACGAACAAATAAAATCAGGAAAAATTACAAAAGAACAATATGAAAATCTGATGTCATATGCTCAACCTGTACAAAAAGTAAATAATAAAATAAAATTGGTGTAATTTTGTTATAACCAAAAAATAGGATAAATAAAAAAAAACTAAATTTTCACTTATCCTCTTATTACATTATGTAATATCAAAGCTTATGATTGATATATCAAAAAAATGATAAGTTTAAATCTATTATTTGTCTAATAATTGACAACAGGTTGGACAATAGTCTTCACTAGAAAATGGACTAACCGGTTTGTCATTTTTACATTTTTGTTGAATTTTTTTAAACAACTCTTGACGTTCTTCCTGACTTAAAGATTCCAAAAATTTCAAATTTGACTCAAATGTTTCTTTATATATCATGGTTATCTCCAATTAAAAAATTTTCTAAACAACTTTCATTGTCAAACGATGGCTTTTCGCAACATTAAAATAGGCATTTAGGTTTTCATAATCAGTTTTGTCAATCTTACCAGTCATCAGAGCTTCATCCAATTGGCCTAAGACGTATTCTTTATTCTGTATTTCGCACTGTATGCCCAAATCTCGTAAAACCATTGCGGTAAACATTTTGCTTTTTGTTTTTAACTTGTTCAATGAAGACAATATTTTTTTTGTTTCATCAGACAAATCTAGCTCACTGTAAATATTTTGAATCTCACTCATTTTAAAATAGTCTGGATTACAAATTTTTTTTCTGGTTTCTGGAGACGCAAGTAAAATATTATGGTTTTTAATTTTTATGGTTGGTAAAAATTGAAACAATTTTTTATCGTATTCTTCAATATTTTCCGAGTTTAATAATTTTATAAATCTTTTCGCTGGCGCAGGAGCATGATTTTTTCCTTTTTCCACATAAAAATATTCCCCAAGTGAATCAAAAAACTTTTTCTTATGTTCATCAGACACTTTGCTTAACAATTCAGTCAATGGATGTTCTGTTTTACTATAGTCAATCACATAAAACAAAATATTGTCATCAATGTGGTCTTCATAACTTTGACCGGAAAAAGTAAATATATTTTCAATAATTTCTTCTGGTGTTTGATTTTCTTTTTGCTTTTTATAAATAAAGTTTGCCAATTGATTCCAATGTTCTTTTTTGTTGGCATATTCTTTGTAAATATCATTTGTAATCATGAATAAATCTTGCAAACCAAAGCTTTTTGCTTTTTCCAAAAATATTTCTTTATCAATAAAAGCAAAAAGAAGTGGTGATGTCAATTTCATAAAAAATTCAATTACTTCATTAAAATCACCACCATAAAACAATTCTTTTTTGAATTCTTCTGGGGAATCCAAATAACAATCCATTAAAAACTTATCTATAAACTCTTGTTTCATTTTAAATTTAAACTACTTTCATTATTAAATTCTTTTTAGGAGCATCATTAAAAAAACAACTAAGCTTTTCATAATCTGTTTTTTCAATTAACCCATTACTCAACGCTGAATCAAGCTGACTTAAAACATAATTGTTTTCTGGCATGTTGCATTTGATACCTAAATCATTCAAAACCAATGCGGTGTACATTTTGCTTTTGGTTTTCAGTTTATTCAAAGATGACAGGATGGACTTAATATCATCGGAAATATCAAGTTTATCAATGATTTTTTGAATTTCCGTCATCTTAAAATATTTATGGTTACTAATTTTCTTTCTGGTTTCCAATGGGGCTAATAAAATATTGTGGTTTTCAATTTTGATATCTGTTAAGAACTGGAACAACCTTTCATTATAAACATCAACATTGTCACTTGTCAACAAATTACCATGACTAAACATGTCTGAAGCCCAACCAAAATGCATTGACGAATTATGATGAACATAAAACTCATGAGTTAAATCTTGGAAGAACTTTGTTTTTGCTTGTTCACTTGCTTTACTAATAATCTCAGTTAGTGGATGTTCTGTTTTACTATAGTCAATTAAGTAAAACAAAATACTATGACCAAACTTTGATGCTGTTCGGAACTCAAACATTTTTTTCAGAATATCATCTGGTGATGTGTTTTCATTTTGGTAATTAAAAACACAATTCGCAAGCTTATTCCATTCATCTGTTGTATCTGAATAAGCTTTATATGTTTCTGTAGTAAAACATAGTTTGTCCGTAAAACCGAATGTGTTGTTGTTTTCGTGATTTCTCACCCAGTGAAGAAAAACATCCCTATCAATAAAAGCAAAATTTCTTGGATTTGATTGGTAAAATAAATCAGCAAGAGTTTCTGCCAATTCACCCTCTCTGTCAAATACGTTTCTTTTAAATTCTTCTGGAGAATCCAAATAACAATCCATTACAAACTTGTCTAAAAATTCTTGTTTCATAAATTGGTCAATTCCATTAGTTCTTCATGTTTCATAACATTTAGTTATCCGATAAGAATATTATGAAGTTTACCACATTATCAATAGAAGAAATTTTCAAAAAAGGCTTACCATTAAGTGTCAAACACAATTATTACTTCAATCTCCCCATGAACAATATCCCAGACGATGTTCGTACACGCCTGATTCCACATATTAAGAATGACAGAATTAGGTTTTCACAATCCTTCGTTCCACAATATAACGAAGAAATTCCTCAATACTTTAAAGACCTATTGTTTCGCATGTATTCAGACGAACAATCAACAAGATGTTCTATTGAAATAGAAGATGGATGGAAACCAATCATATTAAAACAAAATACCGAAGACTATTGCAACAGTATCAATAAAACATTAGAAAACCAAATACCAAAAGTAGATTTTAACTGGCTAAAAATAAACAACATGTTAAATGAACCGGAAAACCCATTCTTCACCATTTATCCAGAAAATCAGTTTGACCGCATCAAATCACATGACGAATCCATTGAAGATGCACTACTCAAACTTGGCAAACCATACTTTGTATTCTATCGCAGTAGAAAAAACACAACAGGTGATTATATTCTTGACAGTAATAGAACCACACATAATGGCAATATCTGGCTTGAAAGAAAATGTATTTCACACATTGAATTTAAAAAAACGGTTAAATACTACAAATACAATATCGGTTATGTCATTGTATTTAATCAAAAAGATTCACTAAATTTTCAACCAAAATACAATGGTCCATCATTATCTGATGTGATTTACCACGATATTATCAATGAAAATGCTTTACTTGGTTTGTCAGAAAAAGGAACATCAATCAGACAAACGATGATAAACAATGTTGATAAATTACACATGCTGGATTATGTGTTAAAATTATCAGAGTTCTCCATCATTACTGAGTATTACGGACGCAATACTATTCGTGCTTGGTATTTTGATGAAGATGATTTAGAGTACGCTATTGAAGAAACAAAATTAAGGATTTACAAATGATTCGACTTCTTATTCCTGTTCTATTTTTTGCCATAATGTTTGCTATGTATAAAATCATGAAACAAAACCCACAACATACCAAAGTTGAAGAAAAGAAACCAATTGATTATGACGGCTTTTTTAAACATGAGCTTTGTATTGGAAGTATTGAAAAATATGCAAAACAATCTGGGGTTTCTGTTGGTTTTGTTAAGTCAGTGATGGACAAGTTATTCACTACTCCTATTGTTGAACAGTTTTTGTCTCTGTCTGATAAGTATCGGCATGTTTTAAAATATGAAAACCAGAGTTTGTCGTCTGATTCATTGGATAAGATTAATCGCATAAAAGAAGTTCACCAGATGGCTGTGCAGAACATGGTTTCTTTTTTATCTGTTGGTGAAAACTATGGAAAACTTCATGCTTTGATTGATGAAGCGGTTAACATTGTAAACCCACTGTATGCTACTGTTGTTAGTGATGTGCACAAGCAGAAAGGTGCTGAGTTAGACGAGAATATTGAGAGAATTAAGGATTTAGCTTGAGTAAAAAACCACGCAACAAAAAGTACAATCCGTACAAATACAATCCACTACACGGATACAAACCAGAAGAAGAAACTGTAGTGGTACAGAAACCCAAGAGTTTGTCGGAAGTTATTATTAATGTATTGTTCCCTAGTAGAGTTTATCGCAACCTTCCGGTAATACCAGATGGTTTAGATAGCTATTCGGTGTTCTATAATGTTTTTGATAAAACTGACGTTTCAAAATTCAAAACAATCAATGAGTATTATCACAAGAAATTCAAAGAATTTAAGGAACACAATTTTAAAGCAGGCAAATACTTGTTCACCTTTAACTTATTTGCGTTTCTAACTGGTGCATTTTTCTTCATGTGGAACGGATTGTATCTGGGTTTTGTAGTAACCTTTCTGATGAGCTTAGTTGTGATTACCAATGTTATTCCGTTGTTGTCGCATATTGTTCCGATTCCAGGTATTGTCACTTTGTTATCAGTTCACTTTATTTGTGGATATATGGCAAACTTTTTCTTGATTAAGAAACATGAAAAACTGGTGTTTAATGTTGTTGATAAGGTGATGAGTGAGAAACGTGATACATATCGCAACATTCCATACATCAAGTTTGTGATTCAGAAAAAACATACCAGTGGTAAATTCTGGAAACTAGGTAAATCATTTTTACTAGGCTTAATCATGTTCTACATATCTTCTATATTGTTAATTGTCAGTGATACAGGTGTCGGATTACATGAAGCACTAGCACAAGTAAATGAGATTGTCAGAGACATAATGTCGCAAAAATATTAACTAAAAGTCTGGGGAAACTCAGACTTTTTTAATCATATAAACATGAGTTCAATAAAGTTATGCCATTGGTTTGAAATATATATGACAAACTACTATGGAATTAAAGAAAAGTACACAATGCGCCAAATAAAAAGAAAGACAAAGAAAATATGAATAATAAAAATAAAACTATTATGGAATTGCTGGTTTAATTGCAATTTACACAAGATAAATTGGGAATGATTAAACAGTTCATAGAATCCAACAAGATTACACCACAAGACTACTTTGACCACATTCATAATGCCTATGTTTGCAGGAGAATGATTACAAACAAAGAAGAACTGGATTATTTATTCAGTATCGGTTTTTCTTTTAAAGAACATGGTCGAAATGCTATTTCAGATAAAGTTATGCGAGAGTGTGTTGAATATGATGGTGCTCTTGATGAAATTATTAAAGATTATCACATGACCAAAAATCGTGAGTTGGTTGATGTTCTTGCCAAACATATCCAACCACATCATATAGACGACAAATTTTATCCATATCAATTGATTGAAATAAGAGAAGCACGTGGGAAAGCTGATTTGGATAATGCAATTTTTGAAACTTTGATAAATCACAAAATAAACAACATCCATGATTTTCAAAGTCTATGTTCATCTTTAACTATTGATTATAAAGAAGAATATCTAGAAAAAATTAAAGAAAAGTATTACAAAAATCAGTATTTATCTATTGGTAACTTGTGTTTGTCGTTGATATTGTTAAAAAGCAATCCAGATATCATTAATGAAAGACCAATTGATGAAGCATTTAAAGAATTTCATCAAAATGTTCTTAATAGGGTTCTCTATAAAAAAACAAGTGTACAAAATATTTTAGGTGAGTTTCTTACGGATGATTTTATTGATGATGACATGATTGATTCGATTGTAAAATTAACAAAAATTAAAGTCTCTGGAAATGTTCCTATTTTTGAAAGTGCTGCAACTGACAATCTCACTCTAAAAACATTGGAAAAACTAGCAATCAAGATTGGTGATTATTTGGTCTTTGAACCACAAAAATATATTCAGGCATTGAAAGACGGATATCAACCAAAAGCAAAAATATACTTACCTTATTATGTTGATAGTTGGAAAATTACACCAGAAAATGCTAATGAAATGGTTGACTTTATTACAACAAGAAAAGATTTTGAGACGTTTTTTAGAAATGATGAAGCACGTAATGTTATTGATGAGTTGGATAAACATACAAATGGAAGAATGCGTGAGTGGATAAATAAAATTACACCCAAACAACAAACACAACAAAGGAAATTTGGTTTATGAGATTAACTACACAATTATCAAGATTAAAACAACAATACAATTCACACACCAATACAAAAGACGAGAGAATTTCTTTCTTAAAAAAACAATTGGCAAACAAAAAAATAACATCAAGAGAAATTTTGGATGTTTTATCAGACCAATCTTGTAACGTAATGTGCCATACAAGAGAAGATATTCAATTTCTAATGAATATCGGATTAGATTTTCGAAAAAACACAGACTACCATGCTCTTTTCACAAATAAAGCGTTAAGGGAATCTTTTGATTTACCAGGTGTAATGAAAATCTTAATTTCCACAGATGGGCATAATTTTGAATTCATCAAGAAAAACATCACCCCTGAACAGATTAAAGAGTGCCAGTTAAGCATTGAATACTTACTTGACATATATAAAGAAAAAAGAGAAGAACTGAAAAACGTGATTTACGAAGAAATGTTTCGCAAAGACATCATGAAAGAGGATTCGTTTGAAGAAATATGTAAAAAAATAAAAGTCGATTTTGATGAAAAATTCATTGAAATGATTAAAAACATAAACGAAAACGAAGAACAAGAGATACTATCTATCGCTTTTCTAAGAAACAATTTTGATAAAGCAATTCAATATCCGGAAATGAAGAAAATCTGGGATAAGATATGCGCTTATACCAAACTGGTATTATTTAATAATCCAATAGCAGAAAATAAACTGTATTTTTTTAATGATTTCCTGACAGACAAACTTATTGAGTATATCAATAAAAACAAAGAAGAAAAAGATAATTTGATTTTCTGTTTTTCTGTAAATGAACAATATGACAGAATTGCACATGATACTAATTCAGAATTATGCATTGAAGCAAAAGAGTATTTTTATATCAATAACTATCAATTTAAGTCAAATATTAGTCTTTTTGGTATGAACTACATTTTAGAGTACGAAGAATTGGCACAATCGTTTATGAATAAAATGATTGATAAGCCAGAATTAGTTAAATTCCTAAAAAGTCCCAATGGAATGAATTTTACAAAAGAGCTTCTGTCCATATGTAAAAACCAGCCATTCAAAGAATATATTGATTCTATCACAGCAAAACCAACAACAAAAAAAAGCGAAACCACAATTATGAATTTAATTAAAGAACTACAAAAAATAAGACAAGCATATGATTTCAAAGTAGAAAAAGAAGATATTCGTATCCATTTTCTAAAAGAACAACTTGAATTTGGAAACATTGAAGTAAAAGATATTCTGGATGTTTTAGATATTTTCATTTTTTATAACTATTTACGCTGGTAATATTTTGTTTGAGAACCAAATGCGACAAAACACCAGATGGCATCAACAATTCATCAATAAAATCATTGACCAACTTTTCATCTTTGGTTCCCAACATGTACCAAGCCAATAGTTTAGCTATTGTGAAATATTTGGATGCTCGTTCTTATTTATTGTAAAAATGTACTTCTGTTTTTGAAAGTCAAATTGAAAATCATCCATTTCATCAAAAACAAGTTCTATATCATTGATATTATCGATGATTTGTTGTGGCATGATTGGAATTTGTCTATTCCACAATCTTGTGAGTAAGCTTTGAGCCGTGTTAATTGGTTTCATTTTAGTTGGCTAGTTTGTTGAGTATTTTTCCTAGGAAAATTAGTATGCTTGAACTGATTTTTTTGTCATAGACAAATTCTTCTGCTGTTCCTGCATACTTGATTGCATATAAGGTTTTGTGTTTATCTACAAGAATAGCAAATTGGCATCCTTGTTCGTTTATGTACCAAACATCTTTACCATTAACGTGCTCGGATTTAAGGTCTCCGAACACGTTTTTAAATTTTGACGTATTATCATCAATACCAATCATTGCGATGAAGGCTAGTGGTTCTTTTAAAGCCAGCTCTTCAAACCAATGTTGAACATTAATGTTATTGTTCACGTCATTATACTCTAATACACCGAATTTTTCACTCATGGTTTCATACCTGATTCTCGTCCTTCTTTTTCTATGCGCTTCACTAAACCACGATTATAACCGATTTTAAACTCATCGAAAGAGCGTAATAAATCTTCATAAATTACATTGCTCGCAGTTTCTGTAGAGTATTTTGAGATTGTGTCCACAAGTTTGTCTTTCGGATAAGCTAATCCAACAACAATACCAGTAGCTACTGTATTGGTTACAATTTCTTCTTTGCTTAATCCGCGCTGTTTTCCATCTTCTTGTACAAAATCAAAACACTCGTTATAAAACATATTTGCACATAATTCAGACGCTTCTTCTGGAGTTAAAGAAGAAACTGAATCTATAATTTCTTCTTTTTTAATTTGTGTTACCATTTTATTTTCCCTTCCTAATTTTAACTTTTCTGGTTGGTTTTGTTGTTTACTAAAACTTTAAAATCCATACGAAATGGGATTTCGTTATTTTTATATTTTATTGACTTCTGTCATTTGTTGCCACTGCTAGCTAAAATGTTTATAATTCGTTGTCTTAAAATATTTCAATATTAGGAAATAACTTTATGTCTTTTCAAAAAAAGAGAAAGTTGGGTATTTCAGAAGATGAAATTCGTTATATTTTCAAGGTCATGAGCAAAGAAGAGCGTGAAGCTTACATTGAGCAATATGACAAGGAAGTGGATGATTACAACAGTAAAATCAACAAAATGATTGCTATGATGGAAACAGTCCCCAAGACATTCATCACAGCTCCAGAAGAAATCCAACTATTACACAACCTATCTCGCACCAACCTTAATGACCACACTGCTGTATTTGTGCCAAAATTCAAAGAAGCAATTAATCTACAACAACTAACGGGTTGTCACACAGCTTTTATGTCAGAAACACCGGTTCGTATTGTTTTGTTTAAAGAATTGTTGGATGGTATGAATGATATTGGTTTACTGTTTGTTCTAATGCATGAATCACAACACTTCATCCGCAGACACCATTCTCGCCAACTAAACCGAAATTCAAAAGATTGGAATATTGCTACTGACTTAATTATCAATTATAACCTGTCAAACGTTCGTTTACCACGACTGTTAAATGCTATTGATGAACTTGTTCAAACAAGGGGAAACAGAACATCTGACAAGTTCAAGTTTATCCATAATACTGACATGTTTGAAGACCAAGAAATTATGGAGGAAATGAACTATATTGGTAATGAAAATCCGCCACTAAAACTAAAGGGTACACCAGCAGATACAAGCGACTGGTTTAGGAAGTATATTGAGACAAATAAGTGGAAGGAAGAAGAAATCTACGATGCTGTTGTACAAGACTTGCGCGAAATGCGTAAAAAACAGCAACAACAGTCACAAAGTCAAGGAAGTCCACAAGGTTCACCAAACCAAGATGGCGACCAACAAGGTCAATCTATGCAAGACCCCAACGGTATCCATAGTCAAGGACAAGGTGGGCAACAAAGACAAAACCAAGACCCATTTGGTGATGATGAGCGCCACATGCAAGATGGTAAAGAAATGCATGACAAAGGCACTTCTAATGAAATTTCTGACAAATATGACGACCTGTTTGGCGAACACGCTGACGAGATGCGGGAGTCTATGCGAAAAACATTGCGTGACTACGGCGCCCCATCAAATTCAAAAGAGAAAAGCCTGCAAAAACAACACGCTAAAAAAATGATGGCGGAAATGAAACGTGAAGTTGAAAAGAAAACACAAAAAGCAGGTATGGGCACCAGTGACATTGATGAATATATGAAACGCGAAAAAGACATAGAAGAAAAAATGTCTTTCAATTTCAGACTGCAATCCATGATTGTCAAAAAATCCGAATCTGGTGAATATTACCGTACCAACGAACGAACTCGTTTCTCTCGCATGACCGGTGTTGAAACCGTACAAGTTATGATGGATTACCCTAATAGAATGAACTTCTATAAAAAAGAACAACGAGACGATACTTTTGTCGGTTTAATCATAATGGACACATCAGGCTCCGTATCAATTGAAGAAATTACACGCCAATATCTCAATGAGATTAAGGGGTTGGTTTTCAACAATAATATTGAGTTTCATATTGTATCTGCGGACACTCAAGTTAAAGACAGTTCTCGTTTCATTTTAAACAAAGACAACTTTGAACATTACGAGAAAAATGGATTCCCTATTTCAGGTGGTGGCGGTACCGATATGCTTCTTCCATTGGCTCACGAATTGGTGTATGGTAAAGGTGTAGAACAAAACGGTTATGATGTTGCGATTATTTTGTCAGATGGTGGATTTGAAGCATTTAGCCGTGACGAACTGATGAAAGAAATGAATAAAGAATACAATGCTTACTCAAAACTGCCAAGCAGCGAATCTACACGCAACAATATTAAACGTTTGAATAAGAATAGAAAGGGTACTGGGTCAACAGCAAGCTTCAACAATCCCCCTATCATTATTCTCAATACTCATGAGATGTATTACAAAGCATCACCATTTGATTCGTTTAAAAGAAACGAGTTGCAAGAGTTTGTACTCAACAACAAAGAACAACAGGTGAATGTTCACAAAACCGAACAAAAACGAAACAACGGGTTCAATAAACCATTCGGTCAACGAGGATTCGGACAATCATCTTTTGGTAGGTAAAATAAAGGAGAACCTAATGTTCTCCTTTACTTATTTGTCTAACTTGACAGACTTTTTAATGAAATCTTCCGGCAAAAACTGGTTTATTTTGTTTTCAGCAGCCCAAGTCAATATTTTCAAACTATCTGGCTCTTCCTTGCCTGTCAAAGAAAAATTATCAATAAAATACTGAAACACATATCGTCTGTTTAACCTTAAAGCAACCATTTCCAAATGATATTCACGACCAGAAATCTGCTCATAATTACCAGATTGAACAGCATTAAATACCAAATCATAATGCTCATCACATACCGGTACTTCTGAGTATGGTTGTTTACTTAGTTTTACAACATTGTTGCCGATATTTTCACAGTTCTGACAAACGCATTTCTGTTTTTTAATGTAATCTTGGTAGTTGCTCGTTTTATTTATAACATCAAGAACTTCTTTTTTCTCTAAAAAACTACTCTGGTGCAAGATGTTATTGATTTTCTCGTATGTCTTAGATTTTTTAAGGTAATCTTTTTTGACCGATTCTACAACTTTGTGTGCATGTGTTGTTAAAATCTGTTGTTGCGTTTTTTCTTCGTAACCATCATAAATGTTGACCCCTGTTTTTGTTTCACCCAGAATGTCAACATAAACCAAAGAATCAACATATACCGAATTACCAAGAATATTGACGGCATCTGCATTCTCTCCATCATGTGCAAAAAATTGTGCCAACATACCATCTTTGTTTGGCAACGGACGGTTAATTTTACCACCAAAAGAAGTAATTTTTGGATATTTGCCATCAGGGGAAGATTCAGACATATCTTCTCCATCGGCATTTTTTATCCAATAAACATTGATATAAACATCTCGGTCTTGATATTTTGTTAATGATAATACAGATACAATATCAGCATCATCACCATTTTCACCGAAGAAGTTCGCAACAAATCCACCAGCTTTCGGAATGGGTCTGCGAACAAAGGCTGCAAATGAACCAATAGAATTCAATTCCATAGTTTTTCTCTACAATTTTGAAAACCAAATTCTACCACAAAACAATTGCGTAGAATATCTCAAAATGAATTACCAACATGAAACAAAAACAGTTAGGAATCATTCTTGTTATTCTATCTGCACTATTACTTACTGGTGCTTTTATCTATAAAAACAAAGTAAATCAACAACAGACAATCAAAGAAAAACAAGAAACAATAGAAGAACCAAAATTACAAAGAGAAAATGAATATCAGTCAACCAATAATGATGTAGACAAAGAATATCAATTTGTTGCTGCTATTCAAGATGGTAACATGTCCATGTTTAAACCAGAGAATGATGGTGAATTTGCTAAGATTATCTTGAATGTCGGTTCTGGTAATAGAGACTTGTTTATTGACATGATTTTGAATTCTAATTGTCAGAATTATCCGCAATCTTTAAGGGCTATGGTACAAAGCAATCAGTTAAACTTTATGCAAATTGATAAGTTAAAGACAAAATGTGGAAAATATTTAAAGTAAGGCTATGATTATGAATAACGATAATTTGGTGGTTGCCGGTGTTTTATTAATGGAACATACGGAAATTAAACGTGAGGACGGAAGATTTGAATCTGATAATGAAACCATTAATGCTCTTGGTGAGCAATTCAGATATATTGAAGTACCCAATACCAATGGTAAGGTTTACATTTTGAAACACAAAAATGGCGATACAGTTTATTTTAGAGATACTTTGACGCAAGAAGAAGTATTAAATGCAGGTGTTCAAGTAATGAAAATGGGCGTGAATCCTAAGACCATTATTGGTGAACAAGATAATATGATGACTTATCGTGAAAACATTGACCCTAACATCCAGATGCTGAAAAAGAACAAGCCAGGTTTAAATACCAAGATGTTGTTGGCTGCATCATTGGCTACTATTGGTTTTATGTTGTACAAAAACAGAGAAGATTTGTTGGCTAAATATAGAGCGTGGCGTAAAAAACGTAGAGCCAAGATGGAAATGGGTATAGAGAATGACGAAGAGGATGAGGAAGAATTAAAAGCTATATATGGTCATAGTAAACATTGGGATACTTATAAGAAGTATGCTTTTATGAATGAAAAGAACAAGGTGAAAGAGTTTAAAAAGTATATCGTTGATTTTATTGATAGAACGCCTCTATCAGAGAAAACAAAAGCAGATATTCGCAATGATATTGAAACACCGGATTTTTATCAGATTTTAGCCAACAGCATTACACCAAAACACGCAATGGCAAACATTATTGAATCAGAACTTGGTGTAAAAAACACTTTGGCACAACTTGCAAAATCGTATGACTTAGACCCAAGCAAAGTCTTGAAACAAAAATTAACATATGATATAGTTTGATTAACTTGGTGTAATGAAAAATTATAGGAGAACAAAAATGAAGTCTGAAGGTTACGGATATTAAAGGAAATTAAAACAAGAGCACTACATTGTAGTGCTCTTTTTATTGTTAAATAAATTTCACCATGCGAAACTATGGAAACAAGTTACGCTTTTTTCTTTCCCTTCATTTCTTTAATAAAACGAGAAGGTTCACTATCTATCCAATCTGAATAAGTAACGTACAGTTGTTCTTTTGCGCGAGTAATGGCAACATACATCAAACGGCGCTCTTCATCAATATCATTATTCTTAATTGCTCGTTCATGTGGTAAAACATCTTCATTGCAGTTTACCAAGAACACCACTTCAAATTCTAATCCCTTCGCAGCATGAATGGTCATCATTTTGACGTTTGTTTGTTCTTTTTCCTTAGCGGCATCATTCATACCCAAATTTACTTCGGTTTTAAAGTGAGTATAGCTTTTCTCTTCTTCACTAAATGTTGTGAAATACTCACCAATAGCACGACCAAGTTCCATAATGTTTTCCATTTTGGTATCATACTCTTCTTCAAACTTGGTGTTCTGAATGTAGTATTTCTTCAAATCCAATCGGTTAACCAGATATTGAGCAACACTTGCAGGCTGCAACTGGGTAAACTCTTCTGTCATCTCATCAACAAGAGTCAAAAAGTCTTGAACAGGCTTATTCTCTTTAAAACTGTCGTCTTTCAATGCTTCAAACAAAGAGATTTTCTGTGTTTGAGCGATATACTCTATTATCCCAACCGTTACATCGCCAATGCCACGATTAGGATAATTAATAATACGCGCCAAAGACCTATCATCATTGTGGTCAGCCAAGAACAAAATAAAGGAAAGTACATCTTTCACCTCTGCCCTATCATAAAAACCTAATCCACCATACATTTTGTAAGGTACATTTTTCTTACGCATCTCAGTCTCAAACATACGTGACTGTGCATTAGTGCGATACAAAATCGTTATTTCACTGTCTTTGTTTTGTTTCAACAAATTCTGAATTTCAGTAACAACATATCTGGCTTCATCCGCATCATTCTCAAAAGAGCGACAGATGATTTTATTGCCATTAGTTTTATCTGTCCACAAACTCTTAGGTGTGCGCTTCAAATTATTAGCAATCACATTATTTGCAGCTTGTAAAATAGGCGATGTGGAACGATAGTTCTGTTCCAATTTAATGATTTTTAAGTCTTTCAATTTCATTGCCAAGTCTGTAATGTTTTCACTTTTTGAGCCACGGAAACCATAGATAGACTGGTCATCATCACCGACAGCAAAGATGGTATTGAATTTACCCATTTTTCGCGTGAGTAACATCATCAACCACTCAAACTGCTGCTTGTTTGTATCCTGATATTCATCAACCAAAATATGAGAAAATCGATTAACATAGTAATTCAATACTTCAGGATATTCCGTAAATAATTTAATAGTACGGAACATCAGTTCACCAAAGTCAACCTTTCCGGTGTTTTGTAGATTTTCTTGGTATAAATCAAAAAGATATTCTGTATCTCTTAATTTCTCACGAGGAATTAAACCATCTTTTAAAGAGTTAATTTGCTGAACATAAAAGTTAACCTTTTGTTCGTCATACATTTTGTGAAGTTCATGTGATGCGTTTTCAGGTAGGTTCAGAAACTTGACGATTGATTTAACAATACGTCTTTGGTCATCAGGGTCAATCACTTCAAAATTCTGTGGTAAATCTGCTTTTTTATGGTTTTCACGCAAAAAACCAAGACAGATAGCATGAAATGTTCCTAGTGTGAAATTACGTTTACCAACAAATTCTGCTGCATCTAATGTTTTACCAATGCGCTCTTTCATTTCGTTGGCAGCTTCGTTCGTAAACGTTACTGCAAGAATGTTCTCACCATCTATACCGTTGGTCATAAGGTGTGCGATTCGATGTGTCAAAACACGTGTCTTACCACTACCAGCACCAGCAGAAATAAAGGCTGATTGGTTTAATGGTAGGTTGATTGCTTCAAGTTGTTCTTTGTTGAAATTCATGATATCTTTAACAGAATATTTATTAATGATAAGCAATTATAACATGAATTTAGAAGAATTACGACAATGTTATTTAGATGAAGAAGTTCCATCGATTGAAGATATTTACGAATGTGATTTCACCAATGTTTTAGAAGTGTTTTCTAGTAAAGAAATTAAACGTGCAACTGAAACAGGTGATGAAAGTGCTGATTTGTTTTTTCAAGTAAAATCTTACGCCGATACTGGAAACAAAAAGTTTATTCATATTCCATTTATGATGGCATCTAGTTTTTTAAATCCAGACATTTCTTCCTTTGCCTTGAATTACTATGAGTGGGCTGCTTTTGATGACATTTGGAGAAAAATTATTTCACGAGATGGTTTTTTGAATAAAATCAAAAAAGAAATCAAACAAAAAATCACTGAGAAAAACATTAACATAGAATTTTGTATAAATAACAACTTGTGGCAGTTCGATTTATGCAAAAATCTTAGATTACCGATTGTTTTTCACATTCTAAAACAACCACCATATCTTGAAAATGTTTTTTCTCTGTACTACAAAGAAAAAAATATCAACAAGCGATTAGAAGTAGTTATCAATCATTTGGAAAAAAATAAAATTGATTACCGATTTGAACAAATTGACCCAATTCTCAATCCACAATTTAAATTCAATTTGGCTAACTTTCTATCTTTTTATGCAAAAAAATATGGAACGTCAAAAATAGAAAATGCAGTGATGTCTGGCATTCAAAAAGCGTTGTTGTCTGGTGAAATTGATAAACAGGAATATGAAAAAATATCTGGTTTACTCTCTACTAAACACAAAAACACAATGAAAGTTGTTTAGAGAAAATCAAGCAGGTTAATTCCATCAACAATATCATCAAAAGAAATAGATGTAATTAGTTTCATACCGTAATAACCGGAACCAAGAAACTCATGTTGTTTATCTGAGTATCGGTTTTGTTCATCTGAATACGGCTCTTCTGTATTACCTTGATATACTTCAAAAGTATTATCATCAAAATTAATGATGTAGGCATAGCTGAATTCTTTTGACAATAGCATCATGTAGTTGCAATTAATCATATACTTGAATCCACCAAGATACATATCTAGGTTTCCTTCTTCTAAACCAAAAAATGTTGCCCAGTGTTTTGCTTTAATGTTCTCTTTATCGCTAAGACCAAATTCATCATGGAATACTTCTAGGTATTTTCTATCATCATCTGTAATGGATGTTTCTGGTCTTACCATTTTTATGTTTTCAACATTTTCTTTGAAAACTTCTAGGAGTTCTTCTTTTTGTTCGCTATTGAGCAATTTTGACATAAATAGAAACAACCACTCACCAATTCCTTCTGGCATCGCTTCACGACTACATAAGGTAATCTTGTCTTGGTCTTTATAACGAAAACCATATAAACCCTTAACTTCACGAATTACATGTTGTACTTCTTGTTCAGACATTCTTTTTATTCCTAATAAATCTATATTACTGTATTTTAATTACTTCGTCTTGTTTTACTTTACTAAATAATCGATATTATTTTATTAATAAAACCATTACATAACTTCTAATGTTTTAGGCAATAGATATTATCCAATTTAAATCCAAATGGAAATTTTATTATTGAGAAAAACAAAAACGAAATATCATATTTGAAAATCTATTGTTATTGATGATTAAAATGATTAAGCGCTTGTGGAAGGGATACACAGGCGAAAAGCAGACCATACAGGCAAACAACGAATTAAAAGAGGTTTTTCCAGATATGATTGTGTTTGGAAACGTTATGTTACCACTAAGAAAAGTATCTCCTAATGGTGAAGTAACCCTTGATACATTTCAAATTGACAGTATGATGATTTCACCGGAATCTGGAATGATGTATGTTACTGAAACAAAAAGATATTCTGGTGAAATTACTGGTGTATGGGATGAGAAAAACTGGACGGTTTCGTATGGACCAGAAAAACATACAATGTATAATCCGGTCTTCCAAAATGAAGCACATGTTGTTAAGTTAATTAACTTCTTCCGACAACAATTGGGCGTTACAATGAGTAAAGATAATTTTGAAGCCATTGTTCACATGATTATTCCTTATTCAAGCTTTAAAGTAAATGTTCCAAAGAATTACTATACTGAAGAACAATATAAGAAATACTTTCCAGAAAGAGACCCACGAAACATATGTATCGGAGACCCACAACAAACTGACCCAAGTTTATCCTATAAACAACGTGTTCAATTCCTTGAAACAAAAGCATTGGTAGACATAGCTAATGGCATTCGTGGAAAACCAGATATTGAAAGACTTGTACAACTTATAGATGAAAACAATATGACAAAAGGTCTGTCATTGGAAAGTATTAAGAATCACCTGCAACATGTAAAAAACGTTAAAGCAAAAGCTGAAAAAGCAAAAATCCAACGTGAAAATAAACCGAAAATGTGATAAAATGCCCCACTTTAAACAGTGGGATTTTTATTATGAAAGCGTTTGAATTTCGTGATGTTTATCAAGAGGTTAACCTAATCTACAAAAAACATATGCTTCTTGCGGCATATGGTAAACTACAACCAATCACAAATGATATGCAATCTGTGTTTGAGTCACTACAAAGGAAACTCAATACTCTATTTTCAGAGTTAAACATCAAACCAGAAGCACACGATTGGTTCTACAGATATTTGTTTAACAACGTGTTAAACAATGTTTATGATGAACTATCGAAAGACGATATTACTTTACAAAAAGAGTATAGTTTTGATGTTATCGATAAAATCTTAGACGAACAAATTGATAAAATTAAAGTAATGATTGATAGTAATGTTGAGTTTAAATCACAAAAGCTATCACACCATGAATTGCTTGCAAAAACTTACTTTAAACAAGAATTGATAAAAGTCGACAATCAAATTTTAGAAGCATCAGAAAAACTCTTTGATTATTTGCTTGATGAAGACCGAAATTCAGATAATCCGCTAGGCTCTCCTCTACTATCGAAAGTAACATCGTTGTTTTTTGGTAATCAAATCCATGTTGAACTGAAAAATCTGATTATCAATTTGTATAAAAAACAAAATGTTGACCTTAAAAAAGAGTTTGAATCCGTGATGGGCAATGATAAATTGCGTGATGCTGTGCTTCGTGCAGATTTTTACAGCAAACGTGGTTATCTTGAACTATTCACATCATTGGTTATCAATCAATATAGACAATCAGTTGTAAAATGTTTTGAGTTTGTCAAACAAATGGATGAAAAAAAACGTAATGGATTTGTGAAAAACTATACACCATCATTAGCTAAACTTGAAAAACAAGTTGAACATGATTTTGATGAGTTGAATAGTTTAACTTAAAGAAAAAGACCTATTGTGGTCTTTTTTTAATTTTTAATTTGTTTTCATCAAAATCTGCTAAATTCTTGGTTAAGAAGCAGTAACAATTGCATAAAAACAATAATCAATTGAAATCACTGGTGCTGATGAACAATTTGTGGCATAATCACAGTTTACCACTGCCGATTTGCAAAAATTAATTAAATAATTTGAACACAATCATAGTTAATTTTTTGTTTTCAACAAAAAATGAAAGATGTGATTATGAGCCAAGATGTTATCATTGAAAATCAAATTGATGAGTTTAAAGTAACTTATGTTTCAAATGATGAAAAACGTAAGAATTTAGAAAAAGCAATTCTTGATTTTTTCATTTCAAATGAAGTTATTGCAGAAGAAACAATTTATCAATCTGATTCTGTAAATGAAAAATGTCAGGAACTTGTTGAGGAACTATATAAACTTTGATGTTCAATGTGAAAATTTGTAATTCTAAATTTATACCAATTCTGTTGGAAACACATACTATGCAAAACATGATTTGCTTTTTGGTTACTTTTTGTCTTTGATAATTGCTTTACAAATTATATATTTATTAAATGTTTCTGGTCTTTTGGGATGGCGATGATATTATTTATGGAGCAAATAATATCATCCATCTTATGTCTATGATTGACAATAAAGTTGAAATGATAGTTTGATTTGGCTCTATAGTGGTCAGAGACGCGTAAAATAATCCCATCTACATTAATGTAAACGCTATGGGTTGTTTTGGCATAGTTTATCTTTATGTCAATTCCAGTTTCCCAAGAGAGTTCTCTGACTTTTTTCTTGAATTTGTTTCTCTTTAGACTTTTAATTTCCATGAGTTTCTATGATTTTAATATTTTTGATAATGTAATAACCAATAGCAAGAACAACTTTGTTGACAATACTGTTGTGGTTTGCTCGACTTTCGTCAAACATAAATAAATGAAAGTAAGAAATGCGGTTTAAAAATTAATTAGATATTTTCATTTTATCATAAATTCCTTGTTTTATGTAAACCCATATTGATTATTTTCTTCATCATTTCAGTAATCTAATAAAACAATTGTCTGGTAAATGTTTTTGAATAATTCAAAAAGTTCAACTATTTTCACTCAAATAAAATAAAAGCGCTACATTTGCAGCGCTTTGTAATTAATCACGGTTTCATTTTATTTTCGTTTTTCAATTCTTTCTGGAACTTATTGCAGATGTATTCGAGAAACTGCATGACTGTTGGGTCTCGTTCCAGCTCTAATACTTCAGACTTAATTCTCTCATAAAAAGCCTCATATTCCGGTTTATTAATTGTTACATGAATCTTGCTGCTTTTTGTATCAAAGAACAAAGAGAACGGCTCACCTTCATTCAAAATAAATGAGTTTTGTCCATATTTTTTAATGTTTCCACTATCTAATGCATTATGAATAATACCAAATCCTAAATTTTCTTTTGATTCTTTTAAAGTAATTTTCAGATAGTCTTCTTTGGTATTCAATTCTGGTTTATCGTTCAGTTTTTCTTGCAGATTGAGTTGAGAGATTAGATTAACAACTTTTTTTGAAATCGGGTCGTTTGAATGCAGAATTTGATTGTTAATCTCAGCAATAATTTTGAAACCTGGATGTTCAGAATTAAAACCAACATTACCACGCTTATCAACCATAATTAGTAAATCTTTAAGATGTGGATGTTCTAGGTAAATCAATCCGTTTTCTTTTCTCTGGTATGGCAATGCTTCAACAATAAGTTGACCAATACCACCAATATGTTTCAGTGATTCTTTAATTCTTTCAATTTCTTTGAGTTCCATTTGTTTTACTCTTTTTTAATAGTAAAACAAAAAGAGGAGAATTAAATTCTCCACCTTTTAAAACTTAACCCAGCTTAGGTTCGATAACAGGACCTTTTGGTAACTTCGCTTTTGCTACGTTTTGAGTTTTAACACTCAGTGAACTTACATCACCAATGGTTTTTAAACCGTTATTAAGTAAACCGTCATAATTAACTTCTGGTGATTTATTCTGTTCTTTTGGTTTAACTGGGCGACCTTTTTTACCTATATTCAAACGTTCTACTGGTGTTTTATGACCGGTATCCAGTTTTTGAGTATCACGGAAACCAGCTTGTTTGGCAACTTCTTTTGCATGGTTTCCCATTTCTTTTGAACTCATGTCTTTGTCGCCGTATTTCATTTTACGAGCTAAGTCTAGCATTTCAACAATATTGAGTTTAGGATTGTTTTTGGCAAGCTCTTTCAAACGAGCATTACGGTCAATTTGTGCTTGTGTTTTCCTCAAATCAGCATTCTGACCCATCAATGAAACAGAACCACCAACAACACTACCCGATGTAATCAAAAATGGGGATTTCTTTAAAACTTCCCAATATGTTTTTGGATTTAAAAGCTGTTTTGCTTTTAATGGGTTTGAAAGTCTTCCCACAGATTTTAAAAGCTCCCAACTTTCATTTTTTAATATAGAAACTGTTTTTCCGAGAATTTGTTTTGATGCTCCGCTTTTAAGCATGTGTTTAACACCTTGTTTTAATCCTTGTCTTAATGCTGCAACGCCAGCAGCACCAGCAGCAGCGGTACCGCCACTACCAACAATTGCAGCACCAAAGGCAACCGCACCAACAACATCAACCGCATCCCAAGCAACATCACTCCAACCGTATTTCTTCCACATATCGGAGGCATATTTCTTATTTTTTTCACGGTCAGCATCATTACCAGCAACATAATGATAAAGTTGTTTCGTTTTTGCCCATCCAATTCTAAAAATACTCGGTTCACCCTCAGATTCATAATCTTGTTTTGTACCTAAGTCAGCAGCATCAATTGCTTGACCAACACGGTTTACTTCTTTTACAGTGTGGTTCTTAATTGCTAAATCCATTTCTTCTTGCGATGCAAATTCAGAACGTTTGTTATCTGCCATAATATCTAACCATTTCTTTTGTATATGATAAACAGTAATCGTTGATTATGGATATTTAATTAAACTATTCCTATTGAAACATCTAAAACTATGGCCAACAAAAGCAAACTTAAAAATTACAGCTTAAATGAATTCCGTATTTTGGTTCGTAAATCCATGTTGTTGACATCCGATGAAGAAGAGGTGTTCTATGGTATTCCAGAAGAGGCTTGGAACATTATCTTTAAAACCAACTTCAATTCAGACATGGGGTACGCTCGCCGTGTTTTAATGAATGAAGAAAACGTTACACACGTTGAATCAACAAAACTGGAACGTGTAAAAGAACACATCGATAACTTTGATGCATCAGTCAATCTAATCACAGATGCGCTAAATGAAAACAAAAAAATCATTTTCATTACCGACTTTGACAATGACGGTTCCCTATCCCAATCCATTATTCGAGAGTTTTACAACTTGCTTGGTGATGAAAACAAAAAAAACATTCACATTGAATACGCAAGACAAGTTGGCGAAAATAAAACACGCGGTTTCACTGGTGAATTAGTAGAACATTTAACCAAACAACACGGTATCAATAAAAACGACGATTTTCTAATTATTACTGCTGACAATGGCATCAACTCATATAATGAACAAGTAAAAATCAATAAAACGTTTCCTAATGCAACTCTATTGATTACAGACCACCATATGCCTGAAGAAGGTATGTATATTCAGGAAAATGAGAGAACCTATGTTTTCAACCCTAAATACTACGCATTAGATTACGCACCAGCGAAAATCAAAAAACTTCGCCGTATCATTTCCACACAATCACGCGAAGAAGCCTATCAGTTTTTCAAAGAAAACAACATTTCAGGCGCATCAACAATCGGTGTACTACTGAAAAAAATTATTCAAAATGCATACGACCATGCGCCACAAAAACAAAAAGAAGAATATGAAAACAGTCTTAGAAACATCGACAAACTGTCTAAATTCTCCAATATGATTGACTATGTTGAAACACACCCAGCAGAAAAACCCACCGATAAAAAAGAAATTGATAGCGCACTATACTTGCAGTCTCTACTAAATGTAGTGAACTCTTTGTCAAGTCTAATCTTAGCTGATAATAATCAAGTCAATACTATTATTGGTAAAATTGAGTTATTCCTGAAAAACACCAAAGTATCCGCAATGGATACCAAAGTTTTGCGTGACAACATCACCAAACTTCATTCAATCAATAAAGTTGCTCACGGTTTGTTATCAGCACAATTCAAATACAACGAACTTAAACAAGAAGAAAAAGAGTTACATGATAAAAATACTGCTGTTTATCAGGGAATCATTAAAGAACTGATTGACGGCGAAGCAGACTTGATTGATTTTGACAATAAAAACTACTTGGAACAACTACGTCCATTTATCTACACACACTTTGTAAATGACCAAAAAAGTGCTTACGATAAACAACTTATGGAAGCCATGATTGACCTGTATGATAAAGCGCGTATTGTTGAACGCAATATCTCACAAGAACTAAGAAAAACAGATTTGCTGCAAGTCTATACAGCAGACAACAGCAACATTGTTTATATGAATGACGATTTGCAACAGATATTTAATCGTAAGTTAATCAATAAAGCGTACAACAGAGAAAACAAAGGTTTCTTACTAACAATTGATAATGCCAAGTTTAACGGTGACGATTTTGCCATTTCTGGTTCTTTTCGTTCCTTATATCCAGCAAGTGATATTTTCAACCAAACAACCAAACAAAGCCTAGAAAAAATGTTTGGTATTAAAATTGAAACACCTGGGCATGAGAAAGCTGCCGGTTTCATCATTACACCAAGTAAACAAAAGGGTAGTTTTACGGTTAGTAAAACAAGTATGGATTATGTGTTATCAACTATCAACACTTATATCAGCAACCGTATTGCTTTACTGAAACAGGATAAAGATTTGCTGCATATTCCTGCTGATTTGTCAGATAGTGAGTCGTTCAACTTCGTTACTGACTTAAACTCAATTGGTACTATCGATAAAATCAACAATGCTATTCGCGGTAATGTTGCCCACTTCGCTCGACTTACACCAATGGTGAAACTATCAAACGAAGATACTGTAATTGTTGACGATAAAACAGGTAAACAAACTAAGCTTGACGAAAAAGTTAAAGAAGAAGACTACGGTTGGGTTAATATTAAAACCAAACTTCCATCGCACGGCAACAAAGAAGAATCTGTGTTGCTACCAACTGGTATGCTCAAACAATTGGCGAACAGCAAGTTCACAGATTACATTAGATTTAACTACTTTAACTCAGGTAGATTCATTGGTGAAAAGGTCATTAGCGGATACTTGGTTCAAGATGTACCGGAATTGAAAAACAAAACTAAATCAGACGAAACATTAGAGAAATTCTTTAAAGAACAAACACAAAAACGTATCGAAGCCATTGCCAAACTAAATGCAGGTGAATCAGTTGATGGCCAAGGTTTGTCTGATGCTGAAGTTGATGTTGTATTGCAATCTACTGTAATTAAGTTATCAAGAGACGATATTCGCAACAATCCGTTTTTCAATAACAACTATTATGGTAAGAAGGACTATCAAGACTTTGAAGACAGCATTATTGCTGTAATTGACAAACTCGGTATTGATACCTATACCATTTTTGATGTTGAGGCTGACGGTTTTGGTAATGCCAATCTGTTAAACATTGGTTTTATGAACTACAAAGTTAATCCAGAATCCGGCGAAAAAATTAACAAAAACCTATATGTATTCAAAAACGAAATGGGTGATGAGTTTATTGGTAACAAAATTGAACTTCAAGAAAAAGGTATTATTGAGAAAATCAATGTTAAAGAAGCAAAACAACTGATTACCAACAACCGCACCAAACTATTGTCATTCGGTTCTATTAGTAGTGATGTGAACGAGTATTTCAAACTTAATTTAGACAATCATAAAGACTTTAGTAAACATGCAAAAGAGATTTTCAATAGAAAACTTGTTGGAAATGAATACCACATCAACCGCAAACTAATGGCTGAGTCTTTATCTTATTTGGTTAAAAAAGATGGTGTCATTGTACCTGCAACCATTACCAACCTTACCGGTATTAGTAACCATATGGTTCGTGATTATGGTATCGATATTGGTGATGTGGATAAGCTGTTGAAACGCTATTTTGAAGATAAAAAATCATTGTTTATTGCACACAATACCGAGTATGACGGTAGGATTACCCGTGTAAATTTGCCTGAATTTAATCGTATTTTGACTGATGTTAAGAATTACATTGCGGACAGTGCTACATTTAGTAAGTCTGAGAAATTGATGTACGATAGTGTGAACGTAATCCGATTTGACGGTATTCCTGCATTGCGTGGACTTTACTTCTATGACAATCCATATTCCAGCTTTAACATTAGTGATTTTGTCACCAATAATGAAGAGGGGGAATACCCAGATATAAAAAACAAACAACATATCGTGAAAACACGAAATGAAGACGGTTCGTTCACCTTTTATACAAAAGATATGGCAACAAACATTATGACTCAATTAAACATGAGTTTGTCTGACATTTTCTTACCAAAAGAAGCACAGCAGGATTCATTGTTTGATGAAATCGAGGACATTACCAAAACCAAATCTTTTAACAAATACAACAACCAATATGTTAAAAACACCGAACTGTCTTTAAATGACATTGGTTATAGAGCGCAAGGTCTTGGTGAAATCAAATTCGTTCGCCAAATGATGATTTGGAATGAAGACTTTAATATCGAAACCATCGAACCAACCGGAGCTCTTGCTTTACATAAAGACAAACTGATTGAGTTTCAAAAGAACTATCGCTTCAATCAAACAATTGGTGAAAATGTGAAAAACTTTATCGAGTTCTACCCAGACTCACAAAGTATCGCGTTTACCAATGAGTTTGCTAAGTTTGTCGATGATTTTATTAATAAAAACAAAAGCATCGAAAACAAATATAACGATTCTTGGATTTACCAAGCTGTATTGTCTGTCTATGAACCTGAAAAATACCAAGACTTGAATAAAACGAACTACGAGATTGTCTCTCAACAAAGTGGCATTCCAGTTCATCTAGTTGAAAAGGTATTCAAAGAAGCTTACGCCTTTAAGAAACACTACAAGGCTGACAACGTAATCACCAACGAAGCACACATGAATGGTCCTGTAACCGGTAATGTAATCGGAGATATTGTGTATGAAGACAAGGCAACCATCATGTTGCTGAATGATAGTCTGAGTAATCCTTATAAGAAAAAGGCTGACTTGGTTTCTGACACGATTATTCAGCATCAAGAAGCTTTTGAGTTTAACTTCTTGAAACAAGAAATGTTTGCTTTTGATGCACCTATTGATAGCATGAGCTACAAGCAGGCACAGCGAAGCCAAGTTCAGTCTGATACCGTAATTAAAATGCAAGACAAACATGGTAATTTAATTAGTGGTGAAAACAATACTGATGTCAGAATCATTAAGTTTGGCTTGGATGAAAAATATATTCAGGCAACCAAGCAGATTTATGCAGTAGTCAGACCTGGTGTTGTTTTAACTGAAGAGATTATTGATTCGGACAGCGAAAAATTATCAAAACTATTAGCCAATCTGCAAATCAAAGATGTTGTTGGCGATGCTAATAAAAAAGACATTGAGTTAATTAACAAGGATTTGCATGAGCGATATGCATATATTGAGTCAAACGAATCCATGTACTATATGACCGATTATGTGAAGACCTTGCAGAATTATATTAATGGTGATGGTACTATTGATGATGTTATGAATCACAAGGCTTTAACAAAAATATCCAGAGCAACAGATGGTCGTGAAGTGGTATTTGGTTATCAGTTGGATATTGTGCAAGATTTGTTGACCAGACAATTATATCGTGATACGACTCCTGATGTGGTTAATATTGTCAATCAGAAAGTTGATAACATTGTCAATATGGATATGGATGAGCGTGGTGCTCGTGATGTGTCACAAATCAAAGTGATGCAGACTGTTGATGATATTACTAATGAATATCCTGATGTTGATGTAAGAATTGTAACGGCTATGGTTATCAATGCTTATGCAATTAATCAGAACAAGTTGTATTCGAACAGAACGGAAGAAGTTGTTGAGAGAATCAATGAAGAAATTATCAGACGTTTGCAAAACAATTACTTTGAAATGATTGAAGAGCTGAAACAAATGTTTAACGAACAACTGCTCAACGTAAAACGACAAAATCCACTGAAACACCTAGTACAAAACCTTAACTACATGGACTATATCAGTAATAGCTTGGAAAACAATAACCACCCATCACAACAAATGTCTCACAAGTTGAAACCTGTGTAACTAAAAAGCAGAGATAAAATTCTCTGCTTTTTTATTTAACCAAGGACTTCAATTCTTTTCTGGTTGGAAAATCTATATTCAGATGCACATACATGTCGCCAAGTCCCAAACCAAATCCAGACAATTTTATTGATGAGCTTGGTTTCATATTGTCTGTTAGTTTAATTGATACTTTTTTGTGTAAGGCATCCAATTGGAAACTGTCTTTTTTGACATAATCAATAAAACTCATTCCTACATCAACATGAATGTCGTTCCCTTTGAAAGTGTATTTTCGATTTCCGTCCTGATAATCCCCAACTACTACAGTCACAATATGATTGCCAGTAGAAATACTCTGTCGGTTTTTAATACCTTTGGGAATACTGACATGTTGTCCGTTGATATTAATAGTTGTACCGGTAACAGCTTGTTTTAAATTGATTTGTACTGTGCTTGTATGACGTGATGCGAACGAACCACCTTGTTTGCGAATCATATCAGCTATGATGTCGTCCAAGTCCATTCCTGCAAATCCAAAAGATTGACTACCAAAATCAAAGTCTGAAAAGTCGAAGTTTGACCCACCGGTGTCATATTCTTTTCGTTTTTCTTCGTCTGACAGAATTTCGTAAGCAGCATTAATTTCTTTGAATTTTTCTTCGTATTCTGTTTTGTTTTCTTCACTTGCTCTGTCCGGATGGTATTTCATGGCAAGTTTTCGAAATGCTTTTTGTATTTCTTGTTGGCTTGCTGTTTGGCTGACACCAAGAATTTCGTATAAATCTCTCATATCTCGCGTTCCATAAGAAACAATTTAAAACTCTATTATAGCTAATTTTACATTCTTGTTCTACTCCATTGACAAACGATTACATTTTACTTTATAATTCATGTTATTTAGTTCAAAAAGAGAACATCAATGTCAAAAGACTTACACCAACCAATCAGTAAAACAAGATTCAATCAATTAGTTACAGAATTGATGAGATATATTTGGATAGAGGAAAATAATTACAACGCTATTGAAGCACTTAATCTTCACAAAAAGGATGGTAAGACAAAACCTGATGTTCTCCATGAATGTTATCGTTTTATCCATGAAAACTCATGTGAAACAAGAAAAGCTCTTTTTCCATATTCTATCCAATTTGAGTCTCTCTATGTTATTTTGTTGCAAGTTTATGACAAACAAGATTTGCGATATAGAGCAAATAACATTATCAAACACTTGTATGGGAAAAATTATTCTCTCAACAATCGAAACAGTATGGTTCAACCAACGGGTCGCTCTGACACCATTCCCATTGAACAACTCATTATTCTTACTTTCTTTTTGGTTGCATCGGTATCACAGCAAATCAGTGAAATCCCAGAATCCATTCAACATGACAACGAGTTTATGTTACAAGAGTGTTTTAATGCACTGTTTAGTTTAACAAAAAGTAACAACTCATTTTCTCCTGCCTATTTTGATTGTTTACATAAAGTAATCAAAGAAGAAATGAAGAACAACAAAAATAGAAATGAGCTCATTGATACGGTTGATTTTAACCTAAAAGACTACAACAATCCAAAGCATTTTTATCTTGAACAATGTGTCAGAACAATGAGTTTTAGTGTGAATGTTGAGAAATTTGCCAGCGACATTGACATCTCTTTATTCCACCAAGTATTCATGTACTTAAAAGCTGAATACATCAAATACATTTTCCAACGTGAAGAAAAAATCAATAAATGGCAATTCATGGGGTTAATCTCTGAAGCATGTGGTAAACACTATCTGTTTTCTACAAAAGAAAAATTTTGGGAAACAGATGTGAATGGCTATTTTGAAGATGAACGAGCAATTAAACTCATGTTGCTTGACCCCATCGCAGACATTTTCTCACTCACCGACAAACACATTAAAAAACACTTAAATAAATTCAATCAGGCAGAATTGAGCGAAATTCATGCTCATACTGTCAGAGCTATTCTATTGTCTACACAAAGCAAAGAAGAACAAGATGTTGTGTTGTCTGACTATGGTATTGAGAATGATGGTAAGCTCGACACTAGCATAAACAAATATCTGAAAGCACAATTGTTTATGCGAGCTTCTTTAACAGAATACAACTTGCTTGCCAATAGTGAATATCGTACTGTAAGTGCATACTTGCCAAAAGTTTGTGCTTCTTATTCCGATGTTCATAGCCACTTAATGAACAAAATCAGCGATATCAACTATACCTGTGGTATCTTGGATGTAGCAGACAGAGAATCTGATGAAGTTATTTCAGAAAGCGACATCAGCAAATTTGGTATTCAGAATATCTTGTTTAGCGAACTGTATACCAGATATCTTGAATACTTGGAAAAGAAAAGCCCAGCTATTGAAAAAACTCGTGGCGTAATGCCTAAGTTTGACCTATTTAAGGCTTTCTCTGCCGAATATCTGATGAAATATTTTTACGCAACCATTGCACTGTACGATTTCATTGAAAAACATGAGTATGAACCAGGTGGTCATGACCAAGAACTGTACGATATGGCAGAAGCCCTGTCAGAAAAACTGGCAAAAACCCAAGCTACAGACAATCTGAATACTTTTATCGATGACACCACCTTCAACATCTGTAAACGCTATATCATCGAATCGGTAGACATTGTTCCATTCCCTCGTGGTTTGCTTATGGATATGCACACTCATATTGGTCAAGATGTGTCTGTAGATAAAGATGGTGTGATTGGTCAGATTTTAAATCATTCAGGTCATGGTGGTTTCTTTTTGCGAAAATTGGATGAATATAATGCAAAACTGTTAAGCACAGATAAAACATACACCGACAGTGAAATTAAGAACGCTTTAAACAACAAATTTCCACATTTCAAAGAAGTAACTGAAATTGTATGCAACGAACTAAACGAAAACTATTTTAAACCATTGTTTATCGTTGGTGATAGCGGTATTGGTAAAAGCTACTATTTAAGTGAGTTGGCAAGACTAACAGGTTTTGGAACACACACAGAAAATATTCCCAGCATTACGCTAAACAGCGAACTGGTCGGCTCACATCCCCAATTCCAAAGCGCAAGCTATGGTAGTGTCTACAATGTATCTACCAAAAATGCGAAAAGCTTGTTTATTTTGGATAAAATGGATAAAGCAGAATATACGCACAATCATGAAAGACATGTTGTACTGACAAGATTGTTGAACTATGTGTTAGACAAAGAGAACCTCCACAAGTTTAAAGACAGTTTTGCGAAAAAACCGATAATGACATTATTGTTCTTTTTGGTGGTACTTGTGCAGAAAAACACTTCTTCGACAAAGAAACCACAGGTGCTTCATCAGACATTAGAATGATTACTCAAACAGCCAACAATATGGTGAGACATTATGGTTTCATTGTTCATGATGAAGCATTAAAAGATTCTGGTGTCAATTTTGATGAAATGAAATTGTCTGACGCAGTGAAAACCATGTTGGATATGGAAGTCATTAATATTGTACGTGGACAGAAAAAGCGCTGCTTGGAATTGATGATTGAATATAAGAATTTCATCAAAGATGTAGCAGAAGAACTGTTCAACAAAGAAGTCATTACTAATACGGAAATTGATTTGATTGCCCAAAAACATGGTGTTAAATCATCCATGTTGGATAGTTAATTGATTAAAGCAAAGAAACGCAATATAATGTTATTTTTTATTAACCGAAAGAAAAACTATGTCTAAGAACTACGGTGCTGAAAATATTACAATGTTAGAGGGCTTGGAAGCCGTTTATCATCGTCCAGGTATGTACATTGGTTCAACCGATGAAAAAGGTGTACACCACTGTCTAACTGAAATTATCGACAACTCGGTAGACGAACACAATGGCGGTTTCTGCGACCACATTATCGTTGAACTAAACCAAGACAATTCAATCAGCGTTACTGATAACGGTCGTGGTATTCCAGTAGATATCCATCCTGTACACGGTGTATCAGCAGCAACCCTAGTTCTAACTGAACTGCATGCCGGTGGTAAATTTGGTGGTGAAAACAGCTCATACACACGAACAGGTGGTCTACATGGCGTAGGTGCTTCAGTGGTAAATGCTTTGTCAAAATACCTAGAAGTTACCGTATGGCGTGATGGCAAAGAATATTTCCAACTTTTTGAACAAAAAATTGAAAACGGAAAAGTTATTCCTGCCGTTGCCGTTGATGTATTAAAAGAAGTTGGCGAATGTCCAAAAGAAAAACACGGCACTCGCATTAAGTTCCTGCTGGATTCAGAGAAATTCTCATCTGAGTTTTACGATGAAGAAACCGGACAACAAGTCAAAGAATACTACGGCTTCAAGTACAAAACGATTGCAGACAAATTGGAAGTTCTTTCGCTACTTAATCCAAAACTGAAATTTGATTTCATCAACCACAGACAATCAGATGTAGAAGAAATTCTCAAACAAAAAGACAAAATTGTTGAACAAGAGAAAGTAAAAGATTACCAGACTGTTGTTTTTATTGATGAAAACAACGAAAAGCACGACATTAAAGCTGAATTACCAGACTCAATTTTATTGGAAACTGTGCAATATACTTGGTTAGCTGATGATGTGAACAAGTACATTGATTTATTGGTTGCCGATAATTTTAAACGTGATGATGAAGACGAGAATTTGTCTATTACACCAGTATTCTCTTTTGAAGAAGAGGTGGATGGTAAAACAAAATCAGTGTTCGTTCGCGCAAGTTTTAAATGGTTTGGCAGCGAAAAGAGCATCATTAATGGTTTTGTCAACAATATTTATACACCCTTGGGTGGCACACATGTTACAGGAATTAAAAAGGCTTTAACTAAAACATTGAAGTCTTATGTTGCTGACAATGATGTTGTATCGGCAAAAGAAAAGAAAGCCTTTGGTGATGTAACTGGTGATGATATTACTGAGGGTTTGTTGGGCTTGATTTCCGTTAAGGTTGCTGAACCCGTGTTTGAGGGGCAGACCAAAGAGAAGCTGGCAACACGAGAAGTTGATAGTGCTGTTTATTATGCTGCATCAAACTATTTGCAAAAACAATTTGAGAGTAATCCCAAGATTGTCAAAGATGTGGTGTCGCGTATTCTTCGTGCAAAAAATGCCCGTGATGCTGCTGCTAAAGCGCGTAAGATTTCCAATCAGTCTTTTGACAAGGGAAATGTATTTTCAAAGCCAGCTAAATTAGCTGATTGTCAATCAAGAAATCCGGAAGAATGTGAGATTTACTTTGTTGAGGGTGATTCTGCAGGTGGTTCTGCTAAGATGGCGCGTGATAAACGAACACAAGCTATTTTGCCGTTGAAGGGTAAGGTTATCAATACACAAAGCATGGCTCAAACCAAAGCAGGTATGAATAAAATCTTGGCAAACGATGAAATCAATGCAATCTTTTCTGCATTGGGTTGTGGTGTTGGTGACAACTTTGACATTAACAAACTGAAGTATCACAAGATTATCTATATGACTGATGCTGATGTGGATGGTCAACACATTAATACCTTGCTGTCTACCCTATTTCATAATCTTGCTCCAGACTTATTGAAAGAGGGATATGTGTATATGGCTGTGTCTCCGTTGTATCGTTTAACCAATAAAAAACAGGTTAAGGGGAAGAACGAGCATATCTATCTGAAAGATGATTTGGAGTTGCAAGAGTTTAAGCAAAAAAATGCGAAAACAATTGACCAGTGGATTATTTCACGATTCAAAGGCTTGGGTGAAATGAACCCAGATGAGCTTAAAGAAACCACAATGAACATTGATACCAGAAGATTGGCTAAATTGGTTTACGATGAAGCGGAAAATGATGTTATTCAGAAAACGTTTAGTGATTTGATGGGTGATGAACCTGAGAAAAGAAGACAGTTTTTCTCTGAATATAATGACTTGACGGATGGAAAAACATCCGTTAAAATATGATTTTGTTGATTGTTATAGAAAGAAAAGACGAATCTATGAAAACGTACAAACTGAATCTCTCTTTGGCTCGCATTGTTGAAAAACGTGCAAAAGAAGCTCTGTCAACACTTGCCGGTGATTACGTGTCCATCAATGTGCCTGGTCTGCAAAAAGAGAGTGACCTGAAAAACTTGGACAAACTGGTTGCTGAAAAACGCAAATCGGAAGCAGAGCGCAACAAAACCATTTTGGACTTATCCAATCTGATTCACGAAATTCGTGGCAAAATCGGTGCGGAAAACCAAAAAGTAGGTATTAACGATTTGATGAATGACATTCGTAAGTACGAACTGGAACTGAGTGTTGTTGAAAACAATCTTCGTGCTGCTTCTCGTGGTGAATCTCTTGAAGAATCTGTGGAAAAGTTCAAACAGGTTGTCACAGACAGCGAAAAAATCGAGAATGCCAAAGAGCGTTTCGATTGGATTCGTGCAAATGGAATTTCAGCAATTACGGTTGTTGACTTACAAGAGTTGAAAGAGCATGAAGCTCAACTGATTCGCAATATCGCAAAAGCGAATGACAAAATTCGCAGCCTAAACATTAGCACGCTGATTCAGGTTAAAGTATCAGACGAACTCGCCGATTTGGTCGGTTTGTTTGAAGTGTGATACCCATAGGGTGTCTCGGTGGTGAAGTGGCAACCACGCACAAAATCGCCACACCAAGTTCGATAATCACAAATGATACGGTATGCCCTATATAAAGGGATTAATTGAAAAATCTTTCGCTAATCAATTATTGGTTGTTTGTTGTTGTAAATAGCGAATGTCTGAATCAATTTCTTGTTGGTTATTCTCTTGTTGGTCATTGGTAAACATATTAATATTATCGACTTGGTGGAAACTGGTAGGATTAAATTCCTACCGGTTTTCTTTTTTTTTGACTAGGTGATTTTACAACAGCATTAATACTGTTTAATCATAAAAACAGTCAAACTATCAATAAGTTACAACCAGAATTTAATAGAAAACAAAATATTCATTTATTAACTCTTTCTGATTAATTGATATGATATGTGACACTTCCATCATACCCATCAGGATTAAATATTTTATCAATTTTACACAACACATCATCTGTACCATTATTTAAACAAATTTCATCCAATTGTTCTGATAGTGGAACATCTAGAGAAACAATAAATCTCTTAATATCACCAATCACTTCAACTTCTATATAATCACAACCAGAATACATATCAGTGTCATATGCAAGTACATTTTTATTTGTTGCTAAAGTAACCAAATAAGTTTCCATGTAAATCTCCATTTGTTTGTTATTTTCATAACTTAACTCACCGTTTTTAACTATAAGTCTTATTTCTGTTAGAATATCGTCAATTCCGTTGATTAAAGAATAAAAGCACATGAATATTAACAAAATGGACAAAGAATTTGTTTTACAAATAAGGAAAAACTTAAAGAAAACTAAGATTGATAAGCTACTTGAAGAAGTTTCTAGTTTAAATGAGCTTATAGAGAATGTGAATGAGCATAAAGAATTGCTTGATGGTATCAATAAAATCAAGGAAAACTTGGAATTAATTTAATAATATCAGTGATTGCTTCATCTGATGTTGATAAAGATTTGCTGACTAACTGGTGAATAAATTAAGACCAGTTTTCTTTGATTCTAAAAATAAAGATGGAATTTAATCCATCTTTATTTTTTGTTTATTTTGTGGTAAAATTGAGCATCTAAAAAAAGATTAAGAGGTTGCAAATGTTTACTGTTCTATCTGATGGTAAAGTCGATATCAACTACGATGAAAACACACCGTTCACCATCAAGCTCATTCAAACCAATGCAAAAAACAATAACAACAAGTTTTATAATTTGACTTGGGATGGTAGCTATTGCACTGCTGTTTATGGTCGTGTTGGGGCAACTGGAACACAAGTATCTATTGGTAGCTCTTTAAGCTCTATGCAATCACAGGCGAACAAAAAGATTGCTAAGGGATATAAGGTTTTACAAACTGTTGATGCACCAATTGCTTCAAGCAACTCTAATTTAAGTGATGTTGCAAAACGCGATTTGATTGATGAAAATGATGAAAATAAAGACAAGCTGTTTAGCTTAATTGACTTTCTGGTTGAAAATAATCGACACAGAATTGCACAATTTTCTGGCGGTAAGATTACCATTGATGATGATGGTTTAATTAAGACAGAGCTTGGCGTTGTCACAGAAGACACAATTAATAAAGCTGAAGAACATTTGCATGAAATCAACAAGTTGTTCAGAAAGAACAATTTGGATGACGCTGATTTTATTGATAATATCAACGCCTATCTGATGTTGATTCCACAAAAGGTTGGAGCTCGTAAAGGTTGGCACGTTGATTTGTTCGGTACGGAAGATAAGATTAAGGAGCAGTTTGACTTTTTGGAACAATTGCGTTCCGGTATTGCTATGTATGAACAAAAAGTTGCCGAGAGTAAAGAAAAAGACAACAAAGAAATTGAGAAGTTGTTTGAGAGAAAAGTTAGATTGGTTACAGATAAAAAGGTTATTCAATCCATTCAGAAAATGTTTGATGAAACCAAGTCTGATTCACACACATCATCTAAACTGAAATTGCTCAATGTATATGAGTTGGTGCATGAGAACAAAGCGTTTGATGAAGAGAGTAAACGTATCGGTAATGTTAAACGTTTCTGGCATGGAACACGCAATTTCAATCTGTTGTCTATCCTAAAAAACGGATTGTTATTGCCACGTGCTAATAATGGATTGAACATGCAGATTACTGGGGCAATGTTTGGAGACGGTGTTTATTTTTCCAATCAATCTACCAAGTCGTTGAACTATTCTAATGGTTTTTGGGGTGGTAGTGGACATGACAATCATTGTTTTATGTTTGTAGCTGATGTTGCAATGGGTAAGAAGTTCCATGCCTTCCATCCAAAAGCAAAAACAGAAGCCAAGAAATGTGGTTCACCCTCTCGTGGCGTTTATCCTGTAAATGGATATGATTCTGTTTATGCAAAAGGGCAAGCTGATAATATGACAAATGACGGTCGTGTTGGTTGGTTGCGGAATGATGAAATGATTGTTTTCCGTTTAAATCAGATTAATTTGAAGTATCTTTGTGAGTTCGGATTATGATTGCAACAAGTCTTGTACATAAATTGGAACAGTTTTACGCTAATCCACAACGCAAATATCACAATTTAGACCACATCAATGATATGTTAGTGGGAATGAATCGTTATGATTTGAGTGATACAGAACGTAATGTTTTGGAACATGCAATTTGGTTTCATGACATTGTTTATACATATAACCAAAAAGATAAAACCAATGAAGAATTGTCTGCAGAAGTGTGGAAATGGGCGAGCGCTTATACTCAATCTACATTTCACCAACATGTAACTGATTTAATTCTGTTTACCGATTACAGCAAAAAGACCACGTTTAATTCTTTAGAAGATGACAGATTAAAATTGTTGAATTGGATTTCAATAATTTTGGCAAGTCATATTCTGATTTTATGATTTCCACAAAAAATGTGGATGATGAATATTTTGCTATGACTGGAAAACATGTTGATGTTAGTAAGAATAAAGTTTTTCTTGAGAAGGTTTTGGAACAACAGATTTTCTTTAATTTCTCAGAATTAGAGAAAAATAAGAACAGAAATATTGAAAAATACTTGAAAGAATTGTAGTAAATAAAGAAAGCCGGTTTGCTGTTAAAATATAGCAAACCGGCTTTCTTAATGAACCCTAAAAGACAACAAGAGATTTTCAATAAAATTGATGAAATTCTTGGTGAAGATAATCCTAATATCATTCAATTGATTAAAGAATATAACAAACTACCAAATGCAGTAAAACAAAACAGAATTACGAATGATATTTTGTCTGGTAAAGTAGGACCAGACTTAACTGTAGGAAACCGATTTAGTAATGTTTATTTTAGTCGTGAAAACTTTGAAAAACTGATTGATGTTGATGTTTATCTGAATACAAACAGCACTTCTGCCATTCGTGATGCATTTCTAAATAACAAGATTCAAATTAAAAACGGATATGTTTTAGATGAGAAACATATAAATGCTTTTTTTGTTTTTGGAATGGATAAAGTTTTTCAACATCAATTTGAATCTGATTTCGATAATGTTATTTTTTACATGATTAATCGACTAAAAGCTGATTTTTCCGTTAGAGAAAAGCTTGATAATGCATTTATAAAAGCAGATATTGATTTTGAAAAAATTGAAAACGATGGTTTAATTGGTTCATATGAACTTGTTGGAATAGAGAATTTTCTTACCGGATTAGAGCTCTCTTTATTTACAAAAGCACCAGAGGAATTCATTAGTTTGTTAGGAGAATATAGAAAGTTTAATTTATATTCAGATGCACGTAAGAAAGTCATTTATCATAAATTCTTAGCTTACTCTGTATTCCAAAATATTTCTATTGATGATTACTTTGATGAAAAGATTGACGAATATAAAGAAAAATTTATCAATCTTGAACCCATAACAGACAATGATTACGGTTACACAATCATTGCTGGTTTCAGTAATCATTTTTCTGATGAAGTCAAAGACAAACTGGTCACACAAAAACATATTGACTTACTTTATGATTATAAAAATGTAATTCGTGGTTATCCAGAAAACCTATTGATTGGTAAGTTTGATAGTGGTTTAAAATTGGAAGTTAAAAATTTAGGCTCTCGTTCACTATTAGAATTTACAAAAAACGGATATTTGTCTAAATTTGCCGGAAAAATAGAAACACTGGATTTTACTGGAGCAGAAGAAATGGAATTAGTAGTTGACTTTTTCAGAGCAGCTCAAAATTCAGGTGGTTATCAATTTGTTTTAGAAGACAAAATGAAAAAGTATTTATTTGAAAAACTAAGGGATGATTCAGATATAAAAGATTACCCAAAACTAATGAGGATGTTACAGCCTAAACCAGGTAAAAACTCAACAAGGAAACTAATATGACAATCGATGAGCAAAGATATCTATCTGGAGAGATTAACATTGTAAAGTACATTGAAAATTCAGCTATTGCAAATGTCATTAAAAATTCTTCTGACGTGTTCTCCGATGCGGTTATAGAAAAAATGAAATCAGAAATTACACCAGAAATCATTCATCTTATCTTGAAAAAGAATCTCATCACGTCTCTTAATGATGTTGTTCGTTTTGGGTTTGAAAAAATAAGCCTAGAAGAACTAAGAAAATATACAGATGAACATAATTGGGCAACTTATTTAAATCACTATGTAAGAAATTACATCGAACCAGAAGATAAGATTGTTTTAAAAATATTGCAAACTATCATAAATCATAATAGTTACTATGCACAAGAAATGCTTATCTATTGTTCTTTTATTAACGACATACATGTTTCAGAAGAACTTATAAAAATGAAAAACCGAATTTTATCTGGTGAAATACGCGCTGATATGTTGTATTTTCAAGCAAAAGTGATTGACGGATTGTTGAAAAAAGATAAAGATTTTGTTGACCAGCTATCAAAAATAACATTCACAGATGAACAATTGACCCAGTTTGCAGATGTTGAAGGAGTGGGGAGAGTCATTCCTTATACAAACACAAAAGTAAAAACAGTTAAAACAGAAAGCTGGTTAAACTTTGATGTTGATTTCTTAAACTGGGTAAAAATAGCAAACATTAAGATTGACGTTTCTAAAAGTGATAATGTTATAAATAAAGAAACTTTTATTGAAAAAGACATGTTAGACAACATTATATTGAACCAAGAGCAAAAAGAAGATTTTATTAAGTACATTGAAAAACATTACAATAAAGAAACACTCAAAAAGTTTATAAAAGGACAAACTCAACAAAAAAACTCAACTAGGAAACTAATATGATTTCAGTTCATGATGAATACTTAACCGGAACAAAAAGCGCATTTGAATATATCAACCTTCTTATAAATAACCAACCAACAAAAGAATGTCTGGAGAAACTCAAAAATGAACCAACAAGTTTAGAACTGATTGCATCTATGTCGTTTCAATATCACAAATTCATTGAACCACTAAGAAAACAGTTGATGGAAATTGATGTGGAAGAACTAAAAACATTAGATAGCACCATCAAGAAAACATTTGAAGAAATCATTTTACATTTGGATGATACTGATGAACTCATTATAAAATTAGATAAAGTCATTCCTAATACAGAACGTATCAAATTTAAAGTTGCCGCATGTGCCGCATTTCATCAAGTTCCAAATATACTGTTGGATTTAACAAAAAATGAATTACTTCGTGGTAAATATCCACGTCTTATTTTTTATGAACAAAATACTCTTCCATATTTATTGGAAAAAGATAAAGACTTTGTAAATCAATTATCTCAAATTGATTATTCAGAAGAAACTATTGAACGTTGTTTATATTTCAAAGAGATGGCAAAAATTCTACCTTATTCCAAAACAACACCTAAAACCATAAAAATTGATAATGATGGTGCCATTCAAGATGATTTTTTAGCTATTGTAAAACAAATGGGATTCAAAATTGACATGTCACATGTTGCTAGAATTTCAGACGCAAAAAAAGAACAAATAGTCAAACATAAGCTCTATGAGAACTTCGTTTTAAACAGAGAACAAAAGGAAGACCTTTTGCAATATGTTAAAAACAAATATGACGCTCATATTGAAAAAGAAGCAATTAGGGCGCTGTGTAAAACAAAATCTACAATAACAAGAAAAATAATTTGATTAATGAAAACGTTATTCAGAAAATATGTACTCAAAAACAATGATGAAATCATTGAAGACCTAAAATCTGGTGTATTAAGTGAAGAACAATATCCAATCATTCACAACCTAGTTACTCGACATGATTTAACATTGAATCAGTTTGAGTATCTGTTGCCGATTATAAAGAAATACGAATTATCTATTCCAGTAGTTGAGTACGGAATTGAAATTAATTATGAACAACTCTTTTTAGAAAACAAAATATCTGCTTACCAATTGGTAACTGCAACAGCTATTTTATTTTGCAAAGACGAAACCATTGAAAAACTATTGGAAGAAGCAGATGAGCGAGTGCTGGAACATCAGTTACAATATTTTGATTTGGATAAAAAACAAATTAATTTCATTATTGATTTTATTGATAAAAACGACATCAGCAACTTATCTAAAAAAACAACATACCAACTTCTTCATTTTTCAATGAAAAACATGAAGTTAGATAATCCATTGATTTTCAAAATTTATAAATCAATAGAATGTGAATTATTTGACAAAGAATTTATTAAATTTGCTATAACTGCTTCTGTTGTTCAGAACAAACAAGAATTGTTTGCAAGTAGTTTAAATGAAATTAAAGGGAAACTCTTATTAGGAAAATATAACTTAGGAATACACTATCCAGCCCAATTTTTGGAAGCTTTGACAACAAACGATAAAGAGTTTCTTGAACAATTAAAGCAAACGACTTACTCAAATAAGCAACGAGAAAAAATGTATGGATGTTATGGTTATGGTTATTTGATTTTCAATAGTCAATTACCGGAAGAGTTGATGATTGATAATCGTGATGGAATTGAGATTATTAATAGCGATTTTCTGGAATGTTTTGCTGAATTAAAACCAAATGTCAGACTGAATTTAACCGATATCAATATTGTGTTGAAGACAATGGATGGCATTAATTTTATTGATAGGCTGTACAAAAATGAGCTTTTTGACAAAGTTGTTTTAAGTGATGAACAAAAAGAAATTGCTATTGAATATTTGAGTGAAAAATATGCTGATGATGAAAAATATAAAGAAGCAATCAAAGTGTTAACCAAAAGAAAAACAGCTAATTACACTAGGAAAATGATTTGAACATAAAAGACAAATATACAAACCAACCGGTTTCTAAAATTATTGAAGACCTTAAATCAGGCGAACTAACAAAAGACCAATATGTCTACAATCTATTGTGGCGTGATGATAAAATGAGTAAAGAAGAAGTAGATTTCTTTTTGCCATTATGGAAAGAACTTCAACACACCACTTCTTTAATCGGGCAATACTATGATTATAATCAATTATACTTAGAAGATAAAATAAACGAAATCCAATTGATTCGCTCTTTTCATAAAGATACAAGCAAAATATCGCCAGAAATAACAGAAAAAATTATTAAAACAGCAAATAAAAAAACATTAACCTATTTGCTTCACGCACTAGATTATGTGAACGATAAAAAAACAGTTGAGTTGTGTGTGTCTGTATTGGAAAACATAAACCCAGTTCATTTTGACAATCTGAATTCAGAAGATACTGGTTTTCTAAATTCGTTTTTTGGCTTCTACAATCTTGTTGATTCAATAGAGAAAATAGAAAAAGACGCATCAATGATTCTTCGCGTATACAATTTTATAAAACAATATAAAATCAACTTTTTACATAAAGCTGCAAAAATTGCTTCTATTGTTTTAAAACAAGAGTTACCTGAAATTGTACAAGAAAAAGAGAACTTTTTAACTGGCAGTGGAAATGATTTACCAGAATACCTATCTGCACAAGCGCTACTAAAATACGATGACGATTTCGTTGCCAAGTTAAAAGAAACTGAATTTTCTCAACAAGATATTCTTAGATATATCCAAGACTATGGTGCCAGTTTATTAATACTTCACAGCAAATTACCACAAGAAATTATTGTTGTTGATGATTGTATTGTTCCATTGATTGACCACGGAATAATTGAAAATATAGAAGACATGGGTTTGACAGTCAAGTTGAATCTAACACAAGTTAGTGATTCTGTATTATTTGACAGCAACTGTTATTTTTTAGATGAAATTGTTGGTCGTAAAATGCTTGACCAGGTTGTATTGAGTGATAAACAAAAAATAAAAGCCATTAGTTTTATTGAAGAAATTTACGGACTGGAAGACTGGGCTAAAGACATTAGTAAATCATTATTACCTAAACCACAAGTGAATCATAGTAGGAAAATGATTTAGTTTTGTTGTCTTTAAAATATTGAAAACCAGAAACATTTCATGAAATTCAAAGACATTAAAGATTATCTTTTCGGTTACGAACCGTTAAAACAAGACATTAGAACTATCAATTCACAGCTTCACAATATTGATAAAAACAAAGTCAAACAAATATATCAAAAGCTGTCTGAAATAAATGACAATTATATTGCCAGTTTTTGTGATAGTGGTTTGGTTGAGTTTATTAAAAGAACGCAAAACATTTGTCCAGAAGATTCAGACAGAATTTCTATTCGTGCTTTTTCAAATTTGAAAAATAATGTAATCGATTACATCAGAATTTACAAAGATTTATTTCCTGTTGCTTACATGGCTGCATTAAAAAGTGGTCAAGAACACCTTTTCCCACAAATAGCTGAAGATAAGCAAAAGATTCTAAATGGGATTCCACTAGAATACAAATACAATCAGTTTGTAACCCTAATTGAGTTTTTCGTTAAAACTGATGATGATTTTGCTGAAAAACTGAAAAACAGAGAGTATACAAGTGAAGAGATATTCAATTTCTATTATAAAGAAAACTATTCTGTTATTGAGTATTGCAAAATGCCTGATGTTTTTGATATTGACTCAAAAAACAAATTGTTTCAACTGTTTACCTATGATGATGTGGAACCAGAAAGAGAAATTCTACAAAGATTAATCAAAAACAATTCACAAATGAAGCTTGACTTTTCCAAATTAGATGTAGGGTCATTCAAAATAAGTAGTGAAGAAAGTCTTTTTGGAAAATTTATTGATGATAATCTTTTTTCAAGACTTATTCTCAATAATGAACAGAAAGAAGCAGCAATTAGCTATATATTTAATCATTGTTTATCTCATCCAAATTACAAAGAAACAATGAAAATATTAAGTAAACCGAAAACCAATAAGAATGTCACAAGAAAAACAGTCTAGTAAGCTGGATAAAGTTAAAAAGATATTAGGTGGTCTTATATCTTCTAAATATAAATTGACATCAGTAATTAATGATTATAGATGTAATAACATTGATGAAGAAATAGCTGAATGGGCATTGGATAAACTGCTGAACATGAGTATCTCTGAGCTTAAAGCGTTTCATGATAAAAATGATATTACTGATTTTCTATCGAAAACATCAGAAAATTACAAATCTCAAAACATTGCTCTTGATTTGTTGCGGTTTATGGAAACTGTGTCTATGAAATCTTATGACCAATTTTTAATAGAAAACCCTTCACTAACTATTCTTGGTTTAAATGCCACCACCAAATTACAATGTGAATTTCTGTTTCCCATTGCAAAAGAAGATAAAGAAAAAATCTTACGTGGAGAGATACTAGACACAACATATGCAATTTACCGAGTTAGTGTTTATCTAAAAAATGATGAGTTTCTCGAAAAACTAAAGAAAACTGAATTTACATCAGAACAGATTTTACAATTTACCTATAATCATGCTGATATTTTAAATTACATTGAAATCCGTAATCCAATAAAGATAAATGATTTTGATGAGTTACATCACATATTATCTGCTCTTACATATTTTTCATTTGAAGAAAATCCTAATTTAAAGCTTGATTTAACTGAAATGCAAAATTTTGAAAATGATATTGAGTATCTTGATGGAATATTAGATAGAAAGTTGTTTAGCTCTTTAATTTTGATTGACAAACAAAAACACACATTAATAGAGTATATTTCAGAATATAAAGAAGAATTACTGAAAGATTCTATGAAATATTTGAAGCCAAATAGTGTGAATAGAACAAGGAAAAAAATATGATTAGATTGGATAAAATTAAAGATTTTTTATCATCACAAAGAACAAACTATCCTGCAATCATTAATTCAGAAAAACCATCTAGAGAAGAAATAATCAGTGTTTTTTATAAATTGAATGAAACGCATAATGATGGACTATTGAAGTGGGCTAAACATACCAACTTGATTAAATTCTTGGTCAACAATTATGAAGAATATAAGAATGAAGGAATAGTCAGACCAATTTTACGCACTTATAATGCTATCAAAAACGACTCTTTTAGTTTAGAGAATGAGCTTTATTTCACTGCTTGTTTAGCTGCAATTCAAAGTAACCATACACACTTAATAAGAAACTTAGATATGAAAATAAAAGAACAGAAATATTATGTTTTAAAAGGATGCTGGTTTATGGGTTGGGGAGACGATGACCCAATTGCAGAATTGGGTGAAACAAATGCCAACCGAATTATGCAAGCATATATTGACAGTGATTATGAATTTAAAGAAAAATTGAAAAACACTAAATTTACAACTGATGAAGTGGTTGGATTTCTATTAAGAAAACAAACAAATGCGGTTTTCAATAGTAACTTTAATTATGAAATATACATAGATAAAGAAGTTAAGATTCCCACATTTGTTGTGCAACAAATAAAAGACAAAAACATTAAATTGAATCTCCCTCCAAAAGAGCAATTGACATCTGATTTAATCAAGAAAATCATGGATTTTCAGATGTGGGATTTAGTCATTATGGATAGAGAACAAAAAGCAAAAACAGTTTCTATCGTTTCGGAAGAGTTTAGAGAACATCAATATTTAAAAGAAACAATTAATCTGTTACAAGACAACACATTAAAAAACAGAACGAGAAAACCAATATGACAGAATTAGAGAAAATCATTGATAAATTAAAAACTGGCAAACTTAGTGAAGAAGAATATAGCAAAACGCATCATAACTATTATTTTCAGGTTGCCACAAAAGATGAAGTTGACTTCTTTCTTCCTATTGTGAAACGCTTTAATCTTCTGATTCCATCAGCGACATTTATGTACTATGATGTTGAAGGCCTATATATTGAAAACAAGATTAGTGCTTATGGATTGTTGAATGAAAAATCAATTCGTGCTATCAAAGATGAAACGTTAGAAAAAATGTTGGATGATATTGATGCAAATTGTTTGAGTGTACTGATTCATGACAAAGAATCAAGAGGCTATAGTCAGGATGAAACCAAATTTATTTTTAGCGCACTTGAGAAAATAAGCACTGATGAGCTCTCTAAATTGGATAAAAAAAATCAGAACAACCTAGAAATGTTTTTAAGAACAGAATTCTTTTGGACTGACAATAAACAAAAACATGCAACTATACTTAAGTGCTATGAATATATAGATAAAGAAATACAAAGCAGTATTTTTCATAATATTGCCATGTTGTCAGCAATACATGAAAACAAACAGCATTGGTTTCCACTTCTCTCACATATAAGAGAGTCTTTTCTTAATGGACAAACTGTTGAAGACTTGGACAACGAATATCATTTTATCAATTATTTCATTAAGTTTGACAAGGATTTTGCAGAGCAATTAAGAAAAACGAGATTTACAGACGATAATCAGTTAGATGAAATGATGAGAAACGAATATGTCTATATTGTTATTTATAGTGACACACTAGAAGAAATATATTTTGATGACCACAATATTCAAGACATTGGTGCTACTTGGTTAATTAAAGCAATGAGCGAATTGGGTTCTGATATTAAGCTTAATTTTCAAAGTGTTGATATTGGCGAACTAATTTGGGATGATTATCAAATTATCAACAGAATTGCATCATTAAAATTGTTGAAAAACGTTGTTTTTAATGATGCACAAAAACCGGTTGTATTGAATTATATTGCTGAACATTTTCCAGATATGAGAAATGAAATTCGTGGATTAACTCCAAATAAAAATGTTAGTCGGAAAAGAATTTAAAAAGGGAAACCATATGGTTTCCCTTTTTTAAACAAAATCTTTAATAGTTACAGAATGTATTTGTGTATTCATTTCTGAATCATATCTAACTTTTACTTTGTTTAAACCGATAACATAAACATCAACAAAAATATCACTTAAGTCGTCTTTTTTACTATATTCATTTTTTACAGAATTAACTTTATTCATAAGATTATCAACCTGTAAATCAGATAATGTGATATTTTCATTGTAGAACTTACATTCAACAATTCCAAAACTTAGTAATTTTCGTTTGACATTTTTAAACAAAATATCAATCTGACTTTTTCTTCTTTTATCTGTCCAATTGAGAACAATATTATCAATACAAACATTGGTAATTTCTTCTAATATTTGTTTATTGTTCAATAACAATATTTCAAAGCTTAACCCACTCCAATTATTGTAATAACTGTCTTTCTTGAAAAAATCTGAAAGCTTGTTTTTCTCTATCCATGTATAATAAAAAAAACAAAATAAATCATTTATCATGTAAACATTTTGTCCATTTAATTTGGAAAACCTAATCATCCCAGTTGCTTCCAACTCAGATAACGTTTTATAGACTTTTTGTTGAACAGGGTTTTCTTGATTTAAACTTTTAATCACATCATCAAAACTTGCATGCTTTGTTTTACATAAATAATTGATAATCTTGTTGTGAAAAGACTTTTCTTCAAGCAAATAAAGCCCCTTAAACAAAATATCATACTCATCTTTCAAAAACTTTGACTTGTTTGATATACGTTTTATGTTTTCCTCAAACGACAACGTAAAATCAATGTTTTCGTAGTATTTTATAATCCCGCCAAACATCAAGTAATATTTAATTATATCTTCTTTCAAGTAATCAATATTATTGACATTTAGCTTGTTTTTTACATATTCAATAATTTCTTTTAGCGAAAACGGTTCTAATTTCAAAGTAAGATGAATTCGATTAAATAATGTTGTTGTGTTCTGCAAAACTCTTTTCTTCATCCATGTATTCACAGAACTAGCTACAAATATAAACATTCGTTCTTGACGATAAAAATAATCATTCCAAGCAATAGAAAAATAATCTATAAACTTATTTTTCTTATCATACCAAGATATTTCATCAAAAAAAATAAATGTAATTATATGATACTCTTTTAAAATTTCATTCACAGACTTTAAAATGTTGAAAAAATCAACCCAACTATAGGTTTTATTCTTTACAACAACATTAAGTCTCTGATTAATTTCGTCATTATTTTTAATGAAAACATTGTTATTCAGTGCATAAATCAAATTTGCTTGACATTGAATAACATTTTCTTTTAACGATAGATTTGGATTACCAATGAATTTTAAATATAACGAAGATTGATTTAACTCATTAAAGCTATTAGTTTTATTAAAAATGTAATTCTCAACAAATAATGTTTTACCAACACGTCTTCTTCCATCAACCGCAATCAATCTTGCCTCTTTTAGTTGGGACTGAGCAATTAAATCATTTAATAATTGAGTTTCTATTTTTCTTTTAATAAACATGATTCAAACTTATTTTTACAGATTTTATCAAAAAAAGTTTGAAAGAGCAACTCTCCAATATGGCTTTCAAACTTTTTTTACATTTTTCATCAAAATAAGTTTGAATCACGAATTATCAATCGTCACTTTCAAACTTTTTTAAGTGTTTTTGTTCAAATTAGTTTGAAAGCTATTAAAAATATAGAACAGCTTATCTTTATTAACAAAAAACTGACCTAATTCCAAATACAAGTTTTTAATTGTGAAAGAATTTTGTTTAATTTTATTGTTACCAACAATTAAAGCAAATCGGGCACCTGATTGGTTGTTTTTTTTGAACAGGTTTTCAGTTTGATATCACCAAAAAATTGATAAATACTAAATCAGTTTTTCCTCAATAATATTTAATGTTTTCAAGTTTTGCTTCTGTTTTAACAATAAAAATGCCCAACTTATTATCGGAAATCAGATTACCAGCTCACAAATAAGCAGTAGTAAATGTTCTAAACCAATATTGTTCACAATGTTTTTATTTGTTGCTATCACCAATCAAATAAACTATAATTACAAAATTATTTCATTCACGAGAACAACAATGAAGTTCAAAATCCAATTTAAAATCAATGTTATCCATTTTACTAATGCAGATACACAGTTTTTCATTGCCAAAGGAAAACTGCTTCCAGAATCACAGGATATCGTTGCTCGTGACCTTAAAAAAACAGAGACACTAAAAAAATACAAACTTACTCAACTGATTTCAGTTAAAGGTAAACATGAACACATCTCACAAGGTCTTTACGACCACAACCTAGTCTATGAAGCAACAGGGACATTCGCATATGATGAAAAATACGGATTTAACTTTACAGCCGATGTCGTGAACGAAGTCATTCCAGAAGATGATGAAAAAGGTCTAATTGCATATCTGAAGAAAAACATCAAGCGTATCGGTGAGACAAAAGCCAAAGCTATTGTCAAAGATTACCCAACAGGTAAAGCTCTGATTCACCTATTTGAACATGAACCAAACAAGCTTCTCAACTACAAAATCAAAGAAGCGTGGCTCAATGAAATACTAACCAGTTGGAAAACCAATCGTATATTTTTCAAAGTACGAGACTATCTCAGTTTGATTAATGTATCTCGTATGGATGAAATGGCAAATAAGCTCATCAGACGGTTTAAAGAAGATGAGTATGACCAAATTATCAACACAATCAAAACATCACCATATGCGCTAGTAGTTCGTGGATTTACCCTAGCAGAAATGGATAACTTTTATCGTCTATCACAAAAGAATGACAAAACAGTAAATACAACAAAAGAGTTCCAAAGCAAAATGCTCACAGCTAGGCATTGCGCTGCTGTATTCTGTGTTCTACGAGAAGAAATGGCTTTAACTGGTGATACTATTATTGATAAAAACAATTTAATTAACAAAGTAGCAACAAAAGCAAAAGTTGACAAACAAGATACAGAAAACATTGTTAACCAATTGGTCAACAGGGGTAAACTGTTGGAACGTGATGGATATATCACAGATTATCGTCAGTACAATTTGGAAGATAATATTGCAAACCGTATTTTTGAATTAACTGAAACACCGATTACCAATTTCAAGTTTACTCCAGAAAAACTGGAATTGTTTAAAACCAAGAATGAGTTTAAGTTAGATGATAGCCAAATGGAAGCATGTCTAAGCATATTCAACTCGAAAATCTCCATTCTCACAGGTGGCCCAGGATTCGGTAAAACCTTTACGCTAAACGCTATAACCAAGACCTTTGAGAAAAACAAACTCAAAGTATTACTTGCTGCACCAACAGGAAAAGCAAGCCAAAAAATGTCTAAAAGTATCGAACGTGAATCATCTACACTACACAGAGCATTGAAAATTGGTGTGCAAGATGAAGAAATGGAATTCCTACCTGTTTTCGAAAAACACGTTGATTTCCTTGATGCAGATATTGTGATTGTTGATGAATCATCTATGATAGACCTGTATTTGATGTCTAAACTACTTGAGAGAATTAATCCCAAACGTACTTCGGTTCTGTTTGTTGGAGACCAAGAGCAATTACCACCAGTAAATGCCGGTGATGCGTTTAAGGATTTTAACCTATTCCCCAAAATCAACCGAGCCGAACTGAAACACTTACACCGAACAGCAGCAAACAACCGAATTGCAACTGGTGCTTTGTCAATTAAAAACAACGAATTACCGGATGTTTCTGAAGACCCCCACAACACATTGGAAATGCTTGATATTGCTAATATTACTGAAACACAAAAACAAAAGTATTTCAATCAAAATGTGTATGATGGTATTGTTGAGGATTTGTCTGTTGAGTTTGGCAATGAAATTATTGATAAAATCAAAGAAAATCCAACCATTGTAGGTATTTATGGTGTGTTTAAACATCTTGTTGAACAAGAGGGAATTAATCCTGTTGACATCCAAGTCATTACACCAAGAAACACAGGTGAACTTGGTGTAGATGGATTAAACAGTCTGCTCAAAAAATTAGGCAACCCAAATCGTGTTTTAGATAATTCATCTGCATTAAAAATTGGTGATAAAGTTATGCAGATTAAAAATGACCCTGATTTACAGGTTTTCAATGGAGATACAGGTATTGTGATTGACATTGAACAAAACAGGGTCAGCAAGGATGTTAAATATCTGATTGCCTATGATGATAGGGAAGTTGAGTACAACAAAGAGCAGATTAAAAATGTCAAACTGGCTTATTCGTTTACCATTCATAAAAGTCAAGGTAGTGACTACCCTTATGTTATCATGCCGTTGGTGAATGAACACAAATTCCAATGGGATAAAAAATTGTTGTACACGGGGTGGACAAGAACAAAAAGCAAACTGTTTTTAATTGGTAATCCTGATATCATTGAGTATGCAGTACATCATGTCAACAACAAACCAAGAAAAACCAATTTAGAACAGATATTCAAGGCAAAATCAGATAGTCTTTCTTGATATTTTTGCTGATGTTGTTGGTTAGAACTCAAGTATTTCTTTAATATTTGTGTGTTCTTGTAGATTTTCATTAATAAAATCAACAATTTCTGTTCTTTTGTGATAATAAATCTCTACCATAGATTTTTGTCAGTCACATCTGTGTAACTGATAAAGTTTGGTTTTATTGATGATATTCAATTGATTTATTGTTAATATTACAACTAATTTCAAGTGGTGTTCTGATTCAAAATATCATTAATTTATTTATTGGTAAATTTTGTTTGGCTGAGTTTGTCTTTAAAATTGAATCAAGTAAAGCGTCTAAAGTCCATTTGGTATATCCCAATAATTTGATTTGATTTACTTTATTTTTCCAAACAAAAAATTGTTTTTCTAAGTCTCGTAATTATTTATTTAAATAAATGGATGCAATTATGGCATTATTTTTAAAAAAAATATTCTAGATTTTAATGTTATTTTATATAGGTTTAGTTATGTGCTCAACCAACATGACTAAACCAATTATCAAGAACAAACTTAAATTACTGGATTAAAATTGGTCTTCAACATTTAACTAAGAAAAAAACACCAGATTTTCTGGTGTTTTAGTTGGTGGGGAAGATTAGATTCGAACTAACTCAGCTTTCGCGCCAGATTTACAGTCTGGTGCAACTCTCCAACGTTGCCGCTTCCCCGTTTTTTTTGTTGTGGTGGGAGCAATCCGACTCGAACGGACACCCTAGGAATTATGAGTTCCCAGCTCTACCAGTTAAGCTATACTCCCGAAGTCTGGCGGAAAGTGCAGGATTCGAACCTGCGCTACGTTTTCACATAATCTCAGTTTAGCAAACTGGTGCCTTAACCAACTCGGCCAACTTTCCATTATTGGTCGCAACGGATAGACTCGAACTATCAACTTTTCCCGTATGAAGGGAACGCTCTAACCAATTGAACTATACACGAGGTCTGGGTCGAACTGACATGACCTAAAGGTCGTCAGAGCTTAAATCTGATGTGTCTACCAATTTCACTCATCACGCTTTGCGTGGAACTCGTGCTTGTCACGGAATTGACTATGACAATAGATTTATATCTTATCACAAATGAAATCATTGTCAACATCACAATTGAAAATTTAATGTAATTTATGTGAATAAAAGTGAATTACTATGACATGGGGAGAGTTAGAATACACGATTCTTGCCAATCAAGTCAGAAACAAAAGACTTGAAGAACAACATGAAGAACTAATGGATGCTATTCGTGAAAATGACTTAACCGGTTTTTTCACTTTGGTAGAGTCTGGCACTAGCGTTAATTTTATCTATGACAACATGACTCCACTATATATGGCATTGGAGTACAACAATATCGACATATTTAAAGTTCTTCTTGATTTAAATGCGGATATCAATCAGGTTATTGATGGTCATACTGTTGTATGGGAGAGCTTATGGCAACAAAAAACAGAGTTCTTCTTATTGATGGCTTCAAAAATAAAGAAAAGCACAAAAGATTCTGATGGTAAAACCATTCTCATGGAAGCGGTAGCACTATCCAACCTAGAAGCAGTAAAAGCCTGTATAACGTACAAACACAATGTCAATGCACAAGATAAAAACGGAAACACGCCATTACACTACGCATTAAATAAAGATAAACTTAATGATAATGATAAAGCGATTATCAATATTTTGATTATGTCTGGTGCTGACCCATTGGCTCAAAACCACAACGGAAACTCTCCAAGCGATATGGCAGAAAAAGCTACTGCCCCAACACAAGCTCCAAGCGCTCCAAAAAATACAAACGCTGGCCCGAAAAAAACTCAAAAACGCATACAGAAGCTAACGCCGAAGTAATTACAATATGTTTATCTGTAAATAGAACATATGGAAACAAACATTATTTCTGATGTTATCAATAAAACAACTAGGGCAAGCTCACTATCCGAGCTTCCCCCTTTTGTCAATCTTGATGCTGACATCGGTAAAGAAGAACTTAAATTTGAATTATCAAGAATTGAAAAAATCATCAATACTCTAACTCTTGATGAAATCATTGATTTAATCAAACAAACCAAACTATTCCGCAATATCGTTGTAGATAAAAGTGAAAACCCAGCCAATATCGTTATTCTTGGTTTATCACACGAATTTCAGCAATTCAATGCCTACATGGACAATGATAACGTTCAAATTATGTCTCATATCGGGCATACAGAAGATAACGAATTGGCAACATTTGAAGAAATGTCTGACTTTATCAAGTACATCTATAAAATCCAGTTGGGCGAGAGATTTCAAGATGATTATCGAAAGTTTCTGTTTGATAATTATGCCAACAACAGCTATCAGCAAACATTAGAAAAAGTTTCCAACAAGAATACCTATATTTTTGATGACATTCATGAGTTTCTAAAAGATAAAACCAAGCATGATGGGCCTGTATTCTTTATTGATGAAGTCGGCTTTGTTGTACAAGAAGATGGCAAATGGACAATTATTCGTGATAAAGAAAAATTCCAACCTGAGTCGTTTGATGATTTCATTCGCTTAGTTACAGCTTATATTGTTTCTGGTAAACATTATGACCAACTAAATGAATCTGAAAAAAGTTTAGTTGAAAATGAAATTCATCGAGCACCTCCAATTTACGAAGTCCAAGATGAAACAAATTACAATCCTGTTGAGATTGAAACAGAGAATGACCGATTGCGTGAAGAAGAACGTGTGTTGCGTAAGCTGAACAATAAAAGAGCAGCACAGGTTAGTGTTGTGGATGAGTTTCAGTTGGATGAAGTAGATTCAATGTATTACCAGCAGGATTGGAGTGAAGAAGAACAACAATCTGTATGGTATGGGGATTATGATTTTGACTCATTGAGTAAAGAAAAACCGGCAAACATTGAAGATTCATTGGATAAGTTGTTTAGTAATTTGAGACATCGTGATTTGAGTTTACAGGACTTAGCCTTCTACATTCCATTTTTCCGTGAAAGAGTAGAGGTATTCAATGGACTTTATGAAACCAATCTTTACAAGTTCACCAACAATAATGATGAGTTTATGTTATATGTTTATAGTGATTTTGTGACTGCTGTAAATGGTGAACGTTTACCTGACGGATTACTGATGTCAGTGTATAATGGTCTTGGTCAAGAGTTGGATGTTAGTAGCATCGATAAAATTACGGAGAGCCTTAATAAAATGAATATAAAACCTTCCTATTTTAATAACGAAAATGTAGACCAAATGACAGTGGAAGAAATCCTGCTCACCGTATCACAAGACGAGAAATACTATCCGCTACTCAACATCGAATCTTTCGAAATGAAAGAACAAAACGGTAAAACCGCTTGGCAATTCATCCTAAACGGTAAAACATACCGAATAAAAGAAAATAAATTCTTCTGTATGGAAGACAGACACCAAGGCAGCTCTATTAATGACTTGGTTGAGTACATCTATGGAAAAGAAAACAGCGATAAAATCAATAGCCTGTTCCGTTTTCTTAGCAACAACGAACCAGTAAAAGTTGAACCAGAAATCGAAGTTATTCCTGAATCTGAACTACCAAAAACAAAACAAGAGAAAGTAGAACAACAAAGTTTTACTGATGAAGTATTGTCTACCGAAAACCAAGATGTTCATCGTGACAACTTTAACAAGCTGGTTGACATTCGTTTAGCTGAAATGTCCGATAACCAATATTTAATGGATAACATTAGCTTGCAAGAGTTTTTGGTATTGGCAGCAAAATATACTGCCGAAAACAACAAAGAAAAGAGTATCTTTAAAGTAGAAAAATTAAGCGATACAGATTTTATCTTTGCACCAAATACATCTAAATCCTTCAATATCAGCCAAATCGACTTACAAGAAACCCCAAGTCAATTCGTTAAACGTGTCGCTGCGCTATATAACGTTGATGCTATGAATCACATTAAACGTATCGAAAATGTTTTACAAGATTACATGAGAGAAAAAGTAGAGCTCCAACTAAAAAAAGAACTACAAGAAAACCTTAGTCGCAATTTGGATATGGAAACAACAAAAGTACAGGAATTAGAAGTAAAAAAGCCCCAAGACCCTGAAATCAAAGAAAAAACTTATGAAGAAATGTTTGGCTTAGACGAAAACAGTATTAAGTCTCCGTTTAAGCAGCATTTATATGAATACCAAGATGAACATCGATTTAGCTTGGATTGGATTATTTCAGGGTCTTTGTACAAAACCGATGTTGAAGTAAAACAATTGAAATCACCAAGTGATAAACAAGAGATTGAATTGCACAATCATTGGTTCAGTATTACTGCTTCTATGGGAAAAAATAGTGAGTCTTGGGTTGTCAATCGTGATGACAAAGGTATTTTTATTGATAAAAACAAAGACTCTTTGATTGCCATGATTGATAGCATCCTATCAGCACACAATTTAAGATTCTATTCTGATTCGTTTCACAAACGCATTGCAGAAGATAAGGAAAAGAATTTCTTAGAAACTTATCCGAAAGATGAATTGCTAAGGCAGTTAGGAGCGAAAGCAACGAAAACAACAGAGTTTGCATACGGAGATTTAAAAATAGGTGTTGGTAGCGCAGCAAACGGTTCACAAATTGCATCCATCTGGAACAGAAATATTAATGGTATTAAATCATCCATTAGGTTACTTCAATATCTTTTGGCTTATGACAACCATATTGATTTGCTTGATGTAAACAGCAGCAACAATAGTGAAATCTGTGGTTTCAAAAAAGCCAAGAGCATATTGCGTGATATGTATTCTGGATTGAGTAGCTTGGAGCGTTCTACCGTATTTTCACGTTCTGCAGAAAAAGCAGAAGAAACTGGTTATTCAGAATTTGAATATAGCTTGATGTTGCCCAGACCAAGTAGAACACAAGACTTAATGTTTGACTATTTGCGTTTTAAACGTTGTATCAATCCTATGTATGTGGAAGAGTTGAGTGGTCGTTATATCTATCAAGGAGAATATGATTACTACAAGAAAGGTGTGTTTAACCATCGTTACAATCGTGAAGATGAAATCACTACTTTCCCTGTTGTTACGTTTTCCAATCAAAGCTGTGCCTCTGTACGTGGGTGCTCTGATGTTTCCAATCATATTAAAGAAACTGTTCCGGGTAGTAAGTTGAGTAATCCTTATTATTTACCACCTGCGAAAGATTATGTAAGCAACGATGATACGAAAATTATTGAGATTGCTTGTGTGGAAGCAGGTGTAGATGCATTGAGTTACCGTAGTTTTTATCCCAACTCTAACACTTACGCCATGTTTGGTTTGAATACCAACATGTTGGAACAAGCATTAAGGGAATACTTTGATAATATCCAAGCTAATGAAAAACAGATGGTTCGTTTGGTTTATGCTATGGACAATGTTCATTTGGGAGATGGATTGGATGAAGCTTCTAGGGGTAACTATAACAAGCTGGTATTCAAGATGGGTAAGTTCATGTATGAGCAATTTGTTAACGGATTGAATGATATCAATATTAGTGATTATAAAAATAAAAGCATGGTCGATTTAGTTCAAGAAAAATTGCTGGCTGATAAGACGTTTGGTGGTAAATTGCTTAGTGACGAATACAAGGAAGAGTTGGTTCGTGATTTAGTTGATAAATTGACTGACAAGATTGAAGAGAGATTGGCTGACTCAACTTTGTATGATGAAGAAATTACCGAGTTTCTTGGTTTAGAGTTGTTTAACATTGCTTATGTAAAAACAGGGGTATTCGTATTAAAGACAGCCGAACATGAAAAGTATGGACAATTCAAAGACTGGAACGAGATGCTTGAGTTTATTGTGACACAAAAAGCATTAGAGAAAGCCGGTCATTTGGTTGAATTTGAGAGAACCGGTGATATTGTTAAAGATGGACATGTTATCTTAGATAAATACTATCGAAACAATTTGAAAGAATTGCAAGATATTCATGATGAGATTGTTTTTGAGTTTAACCCAAGTTTAACTAGAAAAATCAGTAAACCGAGAATGAAACATGATTAAAAAAAAAGAACGCACTTATGACGAATTTGTTGATGTAATTATTGAACGTCACAAACAATTTCTTATTCTTTAAGACCGGAAGAATCTTGCGAAAAATGTCGATTTATAAATTTTTAGATTGTTCAAAAGATTTACCTATTAATTTTATTGGCGAGTTCTTTTCAGAAAAGTTAAGTGGTTTTTCTTTAAAAGAAAAAGAAAAAATAATTGATTTGTTTAAGCTTAACCCTAAATATTTTCAAAAGTTAATCAATAGACGAACTAATTTTTATAGTGATAAGCTATCTTTATAGTGATAAGCTATCAACAAGTCTTGCTATCTTGTTGTCAGAAGCTATGGGAAAACCTGCTGATTTTAAACGATATTGCTTTAAAAATAATAGTTTTGATTCAGATGTTCTTTACGTATTTAAAAAATTCAATGCAGACATTAGTAAATTGGCAACTGACTTCTTTGAAACAGCCTTCAATAGTAATCAATTTCAAGTTGCACTACACGTTGATGATTATCTTATTAATTCTATTGATAAATTAGAATTGAAATTAGAGAGACATCATCTTATTTCGGATATTAGCATGATTACACCAGAAATGAGAAGTAAAGTTGTTTTTCATATAGATAGAAATAGCATTAATAATTTTTTAAAAGAATTACTGAGAAAATTCGATATACAAAAGGATATTTTGACAAACCAATTAGTGATGCTATTTATTATATGGGCAAGTTCTCCATTGAACGAAAGAGACAGTTTTTGGAAGAACTTGGATTTAAAACAAATTGTGATATGCTTAAAATAAGTGACGACGAATTAAAAATTTTAAAAGAGCAACTTTTTGATTTTATTAAAAAATATATGTCAGAATTACTTGAAAAACGAAAAGATATTGAATTACAAATCGATACAATTTATCGTAATTCTTTACCAAAACAAACACAAAAAGCACCTAAATTAAAATTATGAAAATCATTACATATTCTTAATGAAAAGGAACGCTATTTCGTCTATAATATCATTTTTATTTCATGGTAATAAAAATGAGAACTCTACTTTTGATGCGCGGTACAATGGGCAGCGGCAAATCAACTTTTATCCGAGAAAACGGACTTGAACCCTACACACTCTCTTCAGACTTGTTTCGTTTACAAGTTTCAAATCCCTATCTCAACAATGACGGCCAACTGGTTATTTCCCAAGTAAACGACACACTTGCTTGGGAAATGTTGTTGAATTGCTTAGAACTACGCATGAAACGTGGTGACTTCACTGTTATTGATGCAACACACATGTCTCCATATTTGGTTCAGAAATACAAAGATTTAGCCAAACAATACAAATACAGTATGTTCTACTATCAACTAGATACAGACCTGAAAACCTGTTTGGCTCGTAACTCAACACGTGACAAATATAAATTTGTACCTGAAGAAGCAATCAAACGTTGTCACGAAATGATTCGTACAACTGAGTTACCATCTTACGTTACTCGAATTTACAGTTTAGATGAGATTATCAATTATCGCACCTTGAATCTGGATAAATACAAAGAAGTTATTGTGATTTCAGATGTTCATGGTTGTTATGATTTGCTTGCCAGTACGTATGATTTTAATGATGAAACCAAGTTTTTTGTATTTCTTGGCGATTATGTTGACCGAGGAATACAGAATAAAGAGGTTTTGGATTTTGTTTTTGAAAACATGAACAAGAAGAACTTTGTTTTTCTTGAGGGAAATCATGAGGCACATCTGCGTAATTATGTAGAGGGTGATGTTGATGCCGTTCGTTCTTCTGATTTTAAAAACAACACCTTGCTGAACATTTATCAAAAAATGGTTGATGAAGCCAATATTATTGATAAAAACGGCGAGAAAGTATTGCTTACAACACTAAGCGACACATATGTTAATGATAAAGAACGAGAAGTTCCCGTTGTGTCTGCAAAAATGCGTGGTGAATTGAAACGTTTGATGAAAGACATTTATCGCAAGTTATATCAATGTTTTGCATTTGAGTTTCGCGGTCAGAAATACCTTTGTACTCACGGCGGTTTAAACGCCGTACCTAACTTGGCGTTTATTTCAACCAAAGAAATGACATCTGGTGTGGGTAAATACAACCACGATGTATCTGAAACATATAAAGAGAATTACTTGGCTGGCAATTGTCAGGGGTTCATTCAGTTTTACGGACATCGACCAAATGAATCCAACGAATATTCTTATTGTTTGATGACGGACAACCATGTGGAAAACGGTGGTGAAATGTTGGTTGCCGAAATTACCGATAAAATCAACATTCGCCGATTTGAAAACCTGTTTGTTGAAAAACGGGAACCGGTACAACATCAGACCAATGAAGATTTGCGTAAAATTTCAGAGAATTTTACCAACGAAGACACAGTTGACCTAGTACGTAGCAGCTTAGTTCATGTTAAACATGTAGAAACAAAAAACAACACCGAACTTCTTTCTGTACATTTTAAAGAAAAAGTATTCTTTCAGCGAAAATGGAACAGCACAACTGTTCGTGCTCGCGGTTTGTTCTTGTATGAAAATGGTGATGTTGCCATGCGTTCATACAATAAGTTTTTCAATATGTATGAATTGCCATTAACCAGCAAAAAAGTATTATCGAAAACATTACAATTCCCTGTAAAGGCGTGGAAAAAGGACAATGGGTTCTTAGGTATTGCTTCTGTGGTTAATGGCGAATTTCAATTGGCAACAAAACGAACCCTATCAGGACAGTTTTATGATTATTTTGCTGAACTATGGGATAAAGAGAGCGATGAGTTTAAGCAACAATTGATTGACTTGTCTAGAAAATATAACTGTTCTTTTGTGTTTGAGGTGCTGCATGAGAAAGACCCGCATATGATTGAGTATGACTTTGGTCAATATTCAGGTAAGCTGATTGTTTTTGATGCTGTGGAAAACAAGGCGGTTATTTCTGAAAATAGCAGAGCTTCTGTGAATCCTGAATTTAGTCAATCTGTTTGCAGTCAGATTGATTATAGTAAAGCTTTGTTGAGTGAATATAAAGAGTTGGTTGGTGTTATCGATAATTCTGATGCGCTTTGGAAATTCATTGATGAGCAATATAAAACGGTGAAACATGAGGGCTTTGTGTTTGAGGACAAGGTTGGTTTTCTGTTTAAAGTGAAATGCCACTTTTATTCTAAATGGAAAAGTATGCGTGGTTTGGTTCAGGTTTTCATCGCAACCGAAACGCGACATCAGCCATTCCCTATTCAAAAATGTCGTACACCGGAAGAAATTCAGTTTATTGAGTTTCTGCGTGGACTTGATTTAGATGTTGTTCAAAAAAACAAGAATAACATCATTGCTTTAAGGAAACTGTTTTTGAATAGTTAACAAAAAGGGGAGATTAAGTTCTCCCTTTTTTGTTATTGAATAATCAATCTGAACAAAATCTCAATTATAATCAAGAATAATTGGAAAACAAGTTTAAAAAAAATAAAAATTATCAGAAAATTATGAGATAATTAACTGTTCTTAATTGCAAAACATAAATATGAAAACACGATATCAATTGATTGAATTTGAAAAAACAGAGCCTAACTTTACTTATGCTGGCATTGGTTCACGTCAAACGTCAAAAGAAGTGTGCGATTTTATGACGCAGCTTGGAATTTTGCTTGAAAAAATGGGTTACACTCTCCACTCTGGTGGTGCTGATGGAGCAGATACGGCATTTGCTAGAAAAGTAAAAGAAAAGAAAATCTATTATGCTGTTCGTGGTAAGGAATCCAAACAAGCGCAAAAAATTGCTTTGGATTTTCATCCCAAGCCACATGCTATCTTACAAGGTGATGGACGTGCTCTCCATTTAATGGCAAGAAACTCGTTTCAAATCTTTGGCGATGACCTGAAAACACCTGTTGACTTTGTGGTTTGTTGGACAAAAGATGGTTGCGAACATTATGAAAAGCGCAACAAAGAAACTGGTGGTACAGGACAGGCAATTGAGCTTGCTTCCAGACATGGCATTCCTGTGTTTAATCTGAAAAATTATGAAGAATATGTTAGTGATAAACAAAACGGAGTTCGCCGTTTTGTTAATTTACATTACCGGAAGAAAATGATGAATAAAAAAGAGACCAAAAACGGTCTCTTTTTATTAACTTCTAACAAACTCCAATTCTTTACCTAACATCAAACTCATGGCTTCTATCAGTAAATCCATGACTTGATTTTCTTTATATATTTGTGGAATATCAGTTTCCTGTTCACTCAAAACATTATCATTATTTTTTACCTGATATGAAATATTGTGTTTATCATCGTCAACACTGAATGATATTTCATTGATAACCTCATGTTTGACAAATTCATTGATAAACAAATCGAAAAACTCATGCAGTTTTCTTAGTGTCTCATCTTCGTCTGTTGGACAAACGAACTCTGTTGGATAGAGTTTATTGTCTTTCTCTAACGTAATGGTGATGACACCGTTCTTACTTGAAACGATGCTTTTGTCTGGGATGGTGTAGTTTTCAAACCTGTTGATAATTTGCAACAGTGGTGTTTCTGTTGCTACTGGTAAAAACAAAAATGTGGCGAAGCGTACACTGTCTGAAATTTTAGTGGTCATAACTTTTCTTACTCCTCGTAATTCTTTATCATTTTGATAATTGTGGGAAAAATAATGGCTGCAAATGGTCAAAATAACGGTGACGATGACGTATTAGTTGGCATAGTGCTTTTGTTCGCTCTAATATGTGCATTTGTCTATTTTGGATTTCCATTTTTTCAAGAATTCTTCTTGACAATCAAATTATATCAGATGGAAGTAATTGCTAGGGTAATTCCAGTAGAAACTTATCAAAGTTTGCTTTATCAATTACAACAAAAACCATCTTATGATTGGACATTTGAAGAAGTTGCTCGTGTAGGTTATCTCACGAACTACTACTTTTTGCCAGCAGTATTGATTGTTGTATTTATGGGGATTACCTATGCAAAAGATAACCTGTATATCATCAAACGATACAATAAAATCTATTCTCCACAAATGCTGTTGGAGCAAGAAACAGAAATCTGGCAATTCTTGAAACCTGTTGAACATCTAAATCTATTGCAACAAGATGCAACAAAAGGGCCTTGGGCTAGTGCAAAAAAACCACAGGAAGTAGCAATCGAATTTAAGTTACTTAATAATCCAAGAGATATGAATAGTTTAAATGAAGAAAAGGCCATGAAATATTTTGCTATGCAGCTTGGTGGTTTGTATCGTGGAGTAGAGCATTTATCTAAATATGAAAAAGCGCTGTTTGGGTGTTTTGCTGCTCAGTATATGGAGAGAAATGACGATTGCTATTTTGCTCTAATGGACATATCAGCCAGCTTTGGTAAAAAAGCAAATGGTAAACATGATTTTGAACCAGGTTTAGCTTTGTATGAAGAATATAAAGACAATCCCAAAGTATTGAGAATCATGGAAAAACACGCCTACATTACAACCGCATTGGCGCATCTTTTTAGTGCTGCTGGTGACAAGGGTATTATTTTGACTAAGTATTTCATTTGGTTGAAGCCTACCGATAGAAAACTGTATTACATGTTGAACTGTATTGGTAGAGAAGTACCGTTTGTTGAATGCGGTGGTATTTTTGACCATTATCAACATGAGATTGCACTAAAACGACCAATGGTTAAACTGTTTGTAGAAAAGGCGGTTGATGGTCTAAAAAAAGAACTGAAAAATGTGAAGCTGAGAGAAGCTTAATTAAATAAGGAGACCAATTGGTCTCCTATTGTTTTGGTTTCAATGAGCTTTTCTTTTTGGTTGATTCTTTAAACGCTTTAAACTCCTCTTTTGCTTCTTTAATTTTGTCTTGCCAATTTGATGTATTCCATTGTGGATTCTGTAATAATTCTTGTTCTATCTGTTGAAAATATGTCATTATTTTCTCTTTGGTTTTATGGATAAACCTGTCTTTTTCTTGTTCAAGATAGTTTTCAGAATAGGATTCATCCCAATTTCAACTCTGTGTTCGCTCTCACTTCCATATTCCTCATCAGTAACATATTCGAAATCAATATAAATTGGTTTTGGTGATAATGAACGATAGTGTTCTAATAGTGGAATCAAATCGTCTAAATTCATATTGATTGCATTACTTAAATTGAAAGAGAACTTTTGTTTAGTGTCAACTTCTTCGATAACTTTATTTGCGTTTTCAATGTATGCTTTGATTTGTGATAGTGCACCAGCAATGTTCATTGTTTTTGTTTTAAAATATTGTTGTTCTGAGAATTTATTAGACAAATAGTCTTCAAAGAAAGTCATATTATTTTTCTCGTTTGTGTTGAGTGTTTTTTATTATTTTTAATAATTTCTGAAAATGTTTCTTTATCTACCAAATTTTGTAGTGGTTCATATTCATTTGGTTTAATTTGAATGTCTTTCACTAAACCAGATTTATATAGGATAACTTTTTCTTTGATTTCATATCGGTTAATTTGATTTTAAATTTAACATTCTCATATTTAATCCAATTAATCATTTCTTCAATTTCTTCACTTTCCATTGACAAACTTTGTGTAAAATTTGTCATTCTTGGTGCATCCAATACAAAACCTTTATCGTGTGCACAATAATATAAAGCAATCATAAATGTTAGCGCATCATCACAGAAAGCCAGACGAAAATCAATATCTTCGAACTCTACTTCTTTAATCAAATCGGTTAGCTTGTCTTTAAAATAAATTAGAATATCAACATTTTCATGATTGTAACTTGGAGCCATATCAAATTTTGATGTCATCTCGCTGATTTGTGCTTTTAAATATTGTTCGATATCTTTTTCATCCCAAGTGTCTAAGTTTTGCCTTAGAATAAAATGACTGATTGTTCGGTTATATTGATGAATGCCAACATATTCATCTATTTCTCTTTTTGCAAGATTGTAAACATCAACATTGTTGTCTAGTAATTTTTGAATATAATCAATGGAATATACAACTTCTAATTGTGTGAGTCTCTTAATTAACTCGGCTCTTGTTGGAATATCAAGTTTCGTCAAATCTGCCATCATTTCTCTGATAGCTGGATATTCCATGTTTTTAATATGTTCAATATACATTCTTTTTTTGTATTTGATATGGATAGTTTATATTGATAAAAAATATCTGTGAACTCCCCACTATCTTCTATTGAATTTCTTTTCGATTGCTTTTTGCAATTGAATAACAGACATGTTCTCCATATCTTTCAATTCGTCCGTACTAAATAAATCATTGTATTTGTTTACTTTTTGGAGAAGCTTTTTATGAATTGATTGTTCTGCTGATTTTAATTTGGCTGATTTAAATTCATCTTTTAACTCAAAAGTGTTGAAACTCAATTGTTCCAGCTCATATTTGCTCATTGACAAGTAAGATAAACGATAAGCAAGCTTTTTATATCTTTCATTTTTTCTGTCAATCAACAATAAAAACAAAAATATCTGAAAAATACTTCCGTTTATATTTAATTGTGAAATTTTCAGAACTTCAAAATTACTGCTATTAGAGAATATCAAATGTAATAGAGCAACGATAATAAATGAAGAGAAAATTATTAAGAGACTAAAAAAGATAGGCCCATCTGTTTTACATATTCCATATACAATAAAAGACAAAAGAGCAATAAATTTACTCACATAAAACAACAGGTGTTGCATTTAATATTCTCCAAACTAATATTATTAAAACAAAAACGATATTGTGACGAACTTGCCTACATAGTTTCCAACAAACGTTTCTCAATTTCTCTGGCTAGCTCGGATAATGTCCAATTATTGTTGGTTAACTCTTCTGCAGTAAACAAATTATTGTACGCCTTTATTAATTTGTTTTTACTTTTATTTTCCATTTTATCTTTTTTCATGCTTATGCGTGCATATTGAATATCAATTGAATCTAACATCATTTTTGATAATGTTTTCTCATTAAATTGTAACAATGACATTCTTATTTTTAATTTTTGATACAATTCGCTGTTTTTGTCTGCATTGCATAAAACACACCATATATCCCATACTGTTCCATTTATATGCAAATGGCGAATTTTGTCAAAATCAATAGCACCCAAATTAGCAATAAATAAAGTAATAATAAAGCCAATCAACATAAGGATTATTGCTGTGAGACTTACAGCCATGAATTGTAATGGCAAGAAACAAGCAGCAATAGATGCTAAAATAAGAATGGCAGGAATCTTTACTATATAAAAAATCAAGTTTTTCATTTAAAAATCACCATTTCATTTTCATGTCTTTGACACGATTGTCAAGTTGTGGAAATGGGTCAATAGAGATGCGTGATTTTAACTCATTGACGCTGACATATTCATACTGAGCATTGTCTTTATTTTCGGTCAAAACCGCGCCAGCTTCATTGGTCATAGGGAAATAAACTGCTTTCCAAACATGCGTTGGAACAACCACACCATTACCAATGGTTTTTGTTTTACCAATAGTTGCTGAACCAGTCACAACATATGCTTCACCACGACTTTTTGCAGCTTTACGTGTTTTTGATTCAAGGCTTGACCAAATACCACGATTATGTTTTTGTGATTGTGGAATCATGTTAGCCAAAGAGAAACTCTCATACTGAGACTCACGATTGGTTGTATCACCATTAGGAAACAAGTGTCCACGGTCATACCCGGAACCAGCATAGTCTGACAGTAAAGAGCGTTGAGATACCGGAATTTGCTCTTCTTCATGGAAGCTGTCAATTCGGTCTTGTTTTTCTGCCCGTTTTACTTTTTCACGAGTTAAATGTTCAGCAGACCATACGCCAATTTTCTTTTGTGTAGAGTAACCAACAGCATTTTCAGAGAAACATATTTGAAAGAAATTCTCCGCGTCAGTCCAACTAACCGCCGGTGTGATGTTTTTATACAAAACATGATTACAATCCAATTCCAATGAAGAATCCGGATGAATATCGGTTTGTGGATAATCAACCACACCTGATGTTTTAGTTTGTTGTTCTGTTTTTTGTGTTTTGCGTTGGGCATGTTCTTTGATAAGTTCTTTGCCCAATTTACCTACAAGCTCTTTCCCCTGTTGTGCAAGCTCTTCTGCTGCGCCATGTCCGATATTGCGAGCCATCTCATTTGAATCACACGCTGCCAAAGCCAATACCCCAGCAGTCATCAAAGCTAATTTATTATTTTTCATGTTTTTGTTGCTCCATAAAATAAATGTAGAGATTATTACATATAATCTCTTTGTAAAAACACACTTTAAATAGTTTTACATTCCCAATCTATGTTTCGCTTGTTGCTTAACTTCTTTCACTTGTTCAACACTTAACTTATATTGTTCTGTCATCTTTTTATAAGCATTGACCAACACTTGTACAAATTCATTATGACTTCCTGTTTCATAATAGTTAGCCAAAGAGGTTTTATAATCAATCACATCCATCAAACCAAATAAAATCGGAAAATATCTGTCTTGCATCATTCTGAACATCATGGCTGTTCTAGCTGTTCTTTTATTTACATCTTCAAAATATTGCAGATAAGACAAATTATTGTGTAGATAAATGGCCGATTCAATTGGATGTTCTATTTTGTTTGTGTTATCAATAATCCTACGCATCTTTTCTTCCAATAAAAAAGGATTATCAATTGGTTTATAATCCGTTCCACTTATAAATACGACATTGTGTCTTACTTGACCAATTGCATTTTCGTTTTTAAGCAGACCAATTGCATTCAAACTATGAATATCTTTAATTGTCCGTAAATCAATTCCTTTTATGTCTGATTTGATTAAATCAATAATGTAATCGTTTGACATTTTAATGTTTTCAATCATTAGTGTTTCTTCTTTTGTTTTCTGTTTTGCAGCAACACCAACATCTAACAATCTCTGTACTTCAAAAATATTGTAGGAATTGTCTTCTAGCTTGGAACTTCCATAGACAATCTCATAAGTAAATTCATTGAAATTCCTATCAGATGAAAAATAAAGCTCAACTGGAATCACATCTCGTGCAAAATCGAAAAACTTTTTTTCTTGTTCTGATAAGATGTTCGTGTTATCAATAAAACCATCATCAAATTCAATCACTTGATTATCTCCTTAAACAATCTGTATATCGTATAAACAAAGAACAACATACAGCAACCAAGTAATAGATATTCTACATGCAACACAGAGAACCGGTATTCTTGAATCATAAATGTTCTACGTGAAACATGGGTGATGTTGTCAGCAAAGACAAATAGCATCATAAAGTTTGACACGATAAGCAATTGAAACATAGCAGACCAGAAAAGTTGCCATGCTTTTGATGTGCTTGCGGTATGAAATAAGCAGCATCCAATCGCTGCACAAGGTAAACCTAGAAATAGTTCAGTTAGAAACATAAGTGTTGAAATAGTTTGTTTTTAGTAAATTCGACTCTGGCATCAGAGCTTGGGTTATTCAAACTGATAATACCAAGAACATGTCCAGTATTTCTACACGGTTGCACATGTAAAAGACTATGACCAGCAGCAGTAGTGGTTCCTGTTTTACTGAGTAACACTTTTGTACCATCACGAATCAGTTTGTTGGTGTTATTGTAACTTACTTTTTGCATGTTGTTTACATTTAAAGTGACACCAGCTTTTGATGTCACATGAACAACAATATTTTTACTAAACGGGTCATTCATAATTCTGGAAGACATTAAAGCCAAATCAGCAACAGTAGAAACATTTCCGTTAGACAATCCGGTTACATCATTAAAATGGGTATCCTTCATTCCCCACAATTTTGCCTGTCTGTTCATTTCATAAATAAAATCACTTTGACTAAATCCAGATACAGCACGAGACAAAGCAGTTGCAGCATAATTGTCAGAACTAATCAACATTGCATGGAATAATTGATAACATGGGATAGGTACGTTTCTTGGTAATCTGGTTTTTGTTGGAATACCAGGTTCGTTTGATGGAATGACTCCGTGACAGATACCGTTTTCACCGGCAACATAAGATAGTTTGAGAAATGTGTGTGCTGTCATAAGTTTTGTAATGGATGCGATTGGTCTGACCTGTTTTAAGTTTTTCTGGTCTAAGACTTTATTGGTTGTGTAATCATATACAACATAAGCAGTAGGTTCTGCAACAGCAAAACTAGAGATAGATAGGATAGCAGTAAGAATTAGTTTTTTCATGTATTAGAAATTGTTTTTTAAAAACTTATATTTTTAATAAGTTCCCGTCAAACTATGGCTTATTTTTATTTTGTGACCTTTTTCACGCTGTTCATAGCATTTCAAGCAACAACCTACTCACAGTATATTTATTCACTGTTTTTCAACGATATGATGTCGTCAAAATATTACCTCCATATTATCCAACCACTTGTAAGCACACATGGCAATAAAGTTTTTTTTGGTTTTGTTTTGTTTTTCAGTTGTCTGTTTTTATTGATATCCATATGGCAATACTTTTATCGTGGAACAATTGAGTCTATCTACCTAAAGCGCTATGGAACACTAACCAAGCTGCAATCTATGGATGACGGCGTGTTTGAAGAAATGATTAAAGATTTATTTATTGCAAAAGGGTTTTCTGCAAAAAGAATAGGTGGTAGTGGAGCAGATGGTGGTGTGGATGTTTTGATTAATAATGGTTTTGTTCAATGTAAGCGGTATAAGTATGGAAACAATATTTCGGTTAAGATTGTTCGTGAGATGATTGGTGTGGCAAATCTGCGTGATTATAAGAATATCTATATTTATACGACATCTGATTTCACCCAACCTGCTATTAATGAAGCTGAATTATTCAATAAAGCAGGAAGAGGAAAGATTAGTTTGGTTAATGGTAAAGAGATTATCCAAGAAATGAAGAAATACTTTTAGGGAAACATTTTAGGTTTAGAATTCTGGATATTTTTAAAGTTATCCATGAATTTAGCTGTTTTGTTTTGTGTTTTTTCACCAGCAATGGCAATAACGATATCCGAATCGATAAACTTAGACCTAAATGAAGAAGCGAAATAACTGAATTGCTTATTGTCCATAGTCGCCAGATTGTATTCCAGATAAGCGATTTTGTTTTTTCTTGGCATTTCAATTTTGTAGTTTTCACTGAGATAACCAAAAATATTTGGATGCATGGAATAAACCATTTTGGAAAGTTTGTCTAGGTAAACTTCATTGTTGGTGTGCTTTTGAATAGTGAACAGGTATTTGATATCCGGAAGTATGGCATCAAGTAATGTGTTTCTACCGTTTAGACTTGAGTATTTAAACAAATGATAGATTCCTGATAGTAAGTGTAGATTGATATCCTGCTGGATTTTTTCAACGTTATCTTTGTGACTCTCCATCATGTATGGGTAAGGTAAAGCATTTTTATCAAAAATAGATGCTTTGATTTTTTTTATAAACGTTGCAAACGTATACGAAGTATGTAAATCTTTTTGAGTTGCAGCATATAAGTTTTCCAGTTTCATCCCAAACAACTCATAGATATCAAATTTAGTGTTTTCCTTTTTGCTTTTTATGATTGCAGCGAATAACTGTTTGTTTAACTGTTTTTCATCAAGTTCGTTAATTCGTGATTGTAGATTACGATGAAATCCTGATGGTAATGTCATGTTAAGTAAAGTATCTAACTGAATATCAATTTTTTCCTGACTAAAAATGTAAGACAGAATTCTGCTTTGCAAATCAGCATCAATCTTGTTGCCAGATAGTTCTGTTTTTGCTGCTTGATAAATAGGGTTTTTCTCAAACTCATCAATAAAAACTTGTAGTTTCATCTCTTAAATCACAATACAAATAGTTTATTGTTAATGGATAAATTTATTGTGTGAAATTGGAAAGGAATCCACATGTATTACCTGACTATAGGTAACGTGGACACTAATATTTTTATCAATAAAATCAATGAGTTACAATAGTAGGTATAAAATGTTGTTATTAATCATAGCGTTATGCTTATATTGTTTATTTTTTTATTATGGTTTTACATTTGTATTCTGAAAATTGAAAAACAAATGTTCACGATTACTTTTAGGATTTGTTTTCACAATGGATTTATCAAACAATCATGTCAATTGTATAACTACTATTATGATTATGATAATAAGAATAAGAAGTCTATTACCTGGTGTCAGCGTAAATTTGCAGGCAAGAACATAGGTAATGTGTAATTAATCTAATTTGTTGTTAGTAGTACACTACGTAGACAACACACCAAACAAACGAACCGAAAAACATAATAAAATCAAGAACATAACAGTAACGCGTTGATTTACAATAATAATTACCAGCTAATTTTATAAGCCATTGATTTTATTGGTGAAAATATTAGTGTCCACGTTACCTATAGTCAGGTAATAGACATAGGCACGGGGATTCATTCTTATCCTTGTCATACCACTTATCTAGTTCTCCTATTACACAAACATTTCTGTTATAATAATGACTTACCAATGATTTCAATTTAGCTATGAAATACATAACCTATCACCCTTTCATCACTAAACCAGATTACCAAAGTACAGCATGTATTCCAGAGAACATGTTTCGTGCTCAACAACTTGGTTTTCAGAAATTAAGTTCAGTATTCCAACACACAAACATGAACGAATGGTTAGCTAGTGAACTGTGTTACTCTGTTGATGAAATGTTTGATGTTCTCATTCCAGAGCAACTCGATAGTTTGCTTATGGCTATGTATAACATTCAGAAATCCAAAGAGTGTATCGTTGGTGATGAAACCGGCATCGGTAAAGGACGTATACTGGCTTCAATTGCTCGCTATGCACTATTGCATTCCCGTAAAGTTATTTTTTTTACGGAAAATACTGCTTTGTTCTCTGATTTCTGGCGAGACTTGAAAGACACTAAAACTGACAAACTGCTTGAAAACCAAGATTCTGTTTTCTTACTTCATGGAGACGGTAAAGTTTTCGATGGTGAAGAAGTTCGTTTTAAATCTTACAGTAAACGTATTATTGATAATTTCATCAACACAGGTTCGTTTGAATACGAATCTCGTGGTAAACAATATGAAATCAATCCGGATGTTGTACTAACTACCTATTCACAATTTTCCCGCATGGCATCTGGGAAACACAAATTAAAACTTTTGCAAACATTTATTGCTTCTTCCAAAGAAACACCAGTTGTTATTTTTGATGAGTTTCACAATTCAACTGGCAACTCAACAACAAAAGAATTTAAGGATGCCATTGTTTCTCTAAAAATCCATCCAATTTATTCTTCTGCTACTTTTTTAGATAACCCAGAACAGATACGCTCATTCATTTCGCTGCTTAATTTGAAACGCAATGATAAAATTATGCAAAGTTTGGATTTCATTCACAGCTCTGAATTGGATAACCAAATTGCTTTTTATCTCAGTAAAGAAATGCGTTTACTTCGTAGGGAACATAAGCCGGTAGAGAAAATGAACTACAAGTATTTATCTGGAGACAATGAGGAATACCTACTTTCACTTATTGAGCCTTATCGAAATATTGTGACAAGTGTGTTTGATTTGTATTTGGATATTGAAACAGAGATTAAACACAACAATGAAATTGTGTCAAATGTTGTGCGTGAACGTATGGCTAAAATTAACCACAATGCATCGGATAATGAAGTTAAAAAACAGGTTAAGAAAGCAAAAGAAGAGTGGAAAAATAAGTGGGAAAAGTTTGGCTCAACACTAAACCGTCTAAACAGAACATTGCTTTTACTTGGTAAAATACCAGCTACCATTGATGAAGTAGTACACCATGTAAAAGAAAAACGTAAATGTGTCATTACATTGGATTCAACATTGGAAGCCATGATTGATTTACTTATTACCGAAAATGAATATCAGGAAATCAAAATGTCTTTGTTGCTCAAACAACTGGTAAAAGATGTTGTGGATGAGTATGTCAATCATTCATCCAATGCAATCAAAAACAAATATGAAAAACTGATGAGTTTGATTGATGAATATCCTGATTTGGATGTTGATTTTATTGATAAAATCAAATACAAACTCAAACAACAAAATATTGAAACTCTAGAAATCAGTGGTAGAACAAACTGCCTTACTGAAACACCAAATGGTTACAAGTATGAGATTTTACCAGTAGAAGACAAACATTTTGTTATTAATAAGTTTAACAATGAAGAGCAGTATCAGTGCATTATCATTACTCGTGCCGGTTCAACAGGGATTTCTTTACATGCTTCTGATAAATTTAAAGACCAACGACAGCGTGTTTTGATTGAACCACAAATTACTTCTAGGGTAAAAACACGAAAACAGTTTTGGGGTAGGATTGCCAGACGTGGGGAAGTAGTTGAGGGATTGTTTGTCAGCTTGGTTTCCAATATTCCATTTGAAAAACGCATTGTTGCTTTGGAAGAAATGAAACTTGCTAAAATGCGAGCATACGTTGGTTCAGATTATGAAACCGATTCTCTGGAATTCGACTATTACAATGATTTTATCAATAAAATTGTGTACGACTATCTATCTAAAAACATCAATATTGCTAAAAAACTGGGTATTTCTTTATATCTCCAAGACTATATGTACTTCATTGATAGTTTGTTAAAACGCAGTATCTTTTTGACTAATGAAGAACAAAATGATGTTTTTGATTTTATTGATAGTGGTTTTGCTGTTTATAAAAAAACGTCAGACAGTTATGATAAGGTTTCCAAAACGTTTACTTCGCATTTATCTATCCAATCATTAAAACCTTTGTATGGAATGATGGAAACATCCAATGTGAATGATTACAAGAATCTCAGTATTGAAGACAAGATTGATACAGATTTACCCATTGTTCAACAATGTTTGGTAAAAACAAAAGCTAAGATTATTGAACAAGTTGTTCAGGAAGATTTGTTTGATGTGAAGAGCAATATGCAAATATTGCATGAGAGTAAGAAACAGTTTTCTGTAACAAAATATCGTCAGGCTTTATCTCATGTTCGTATTGGTTATGAGATGAATAAAAATGTTCGTGAGATTTTGTGGAACAACTTACAGAAAATGAAATCTTTGACTATTGGTAGTCAGATTCACTTTAATTTGAATGGCAATAGATATTTTGGTTATGTAGAAAATATCGACATTCCAGATAATTACCAACAGTTTACCTCACATTATGGTTATCAAGTTAAACTGGTTAATCCACAAATTATGCCAAGCAACAATAGAATTATTACCGATAGAATTTACATATTTGGTAGTATTTTGTTAGAAAACTCAATGTTGGGTGTTGTTGATAAACCTATTGATTTTGATAAATATGTTCATGTTGATGAAGTAGAGCAGGAAAGCGTTTTACTGGTTGGTAATATGTTTTTCTTGGCTTTCTTTAATTATTTGTACAACTGTGGGGAATATGTTTCATTTGATTATGATGGAAAACAGGTATTTGCTTTACGGTTGCCAAATAAGTTTGATATGAGTGTTTTTGAAGAAGCTCCGATTATTGAGTTTTACAAAATGTTTTCGGCATTGAGTAAAAACGGATACATTGTGAGTCATGATAAGAGCATTCGTGTGATTAAAAAAGAAAAAGTAAATCAAAGCGATAAAGAAGAATATGCTGTTTTGATGGCTTCGTATGTTTACAATGATGAGCGTATCGTTGACTTTAAGATGAAAGAGTATCTTGGGCGTCATAAAACAGATAATGGTATGTTGGTATTTGATATTTCAGAATACGGACTATTAAAAACCATTATTGGCAAACTTTATGGTTCTAGCAAACTGGTATTTTTATCTAAGCGATGAAGTTGTGGACAAACTTTTATTTTAGCGATAAGATATGTTTGTTTTTATTAATTGTGTAAGGGTAAATTATGGGGTTATATGATGATTTGAAAAAATCGGTTAAAAGTGCAACTGAAAAAGTTAATTCTGCCATTGAACAGGGAAGCAATATGACTTTAAAAGAAATTGGCAGTAAGATTTCTGATGCTGTTTCCAGTGAGAAAGACGAGTTGGTAAAAAAAGCTGGTGAACTGAAAGATGTGGTAAGTAAAAAACTGGCTGACGATAATGAAGAGGTTCAGGTTATCATTGAGGTTGACGAAGATGGTAATGAATATGAAGTGATTCGCCGTAAGAAACGTGTACATAAACCAGAAGCAGAAGAACAAGTAAAAATTGAAGTAGAGGTAGAATCTGATTCAGATGGAAAGTCTGTTGAGGTTCTTGATAATGAGGAAAAGCCTGATGGGTTCTTTAAGCGCTGGTTGGATAAAGTTGAAGACCGCGTTGTAAGTAAAGCGGAGTCCATTAAGGAAAAACGCCGTTTGGAGGAAGAAGCTCGAAAAAAGTCTCCTCTGGACAAGATTAAGGGTAAGTTTGGTAAATTGAAGGAGAAGATTGACCAATCTAACCGTTCTGAACTGATTAATGGTGTGATGTATATTGTTCAGAGCAAAAACCCTTATTCTGGTCGCCGAGCTAAAAACTTTAACCGTTTGGTTCGCAACATCTTGTCCATTCTGACTGCCAAACAAATTCGCAGCATCATCCTGTTTGGTATGACTTTCCTAATGAAAAACCACTATAAAAAACTGTTCTGGGTTGGAGGAATTGCCACTGCGCTTTTTACGGCTTTTTCTATTTTCGATGATGATTAAAAATTAAACCAGCAGTTTTTGCTGGTTATTTTTATTATTGATACAATTTTCAATTGATAACTTTGAAAATATTTTATCGATAAGAAAACAATGTTAAAATTAACAAAGATAAAACAATTGTGATGAATATAATTGAAAAACTTACTTATCAAGAAATGTTGTTGTTTTTGGAAACGCCATTTAACAAATACGAACTCACAGTTATGTTAATAATTGGAGGACTTTTTTTATTTTTTTCTATTGTGTTACTCATTTTATTCTTTGCTGATAAGAATAAAATAAAGGGAGGTCCATGTTGTGAGTTTGGTGGCTTTTCTTTATTGCTGTCGTGTTTATCATTTTATCTGTTTTTCGATTCATATCCGCAATATCAAAAACAAAAAGAAGTTGTTCAAAGCACAAATCTAAAACTTGGGACAAATCTAGAATTACAAGATGTTAAAGAATATCTTTGCATCAATTTGCCAGCAAATTACAACATTAAGGAAAATAAGTTGTACGATGAATCAAAGGCTAAAACAACAATTGATATTGTCAATCTGTACGAAAAAATTCATTCAGACAATAGAAGATTTTGTGGGAGATATTACTGATGAATTACTTTACGGTTTTTAGTAATAAAGAAATTATTGAAATTTTTGAAATGAGTTCAGCAGCAAATCCATTTTTCATCGCTGCTATTGTGATACTGTTTTTTACTTTTGTCTGTTGTTTATCTTATGTTGTTCAAAATTATAAAACTTCTGGTAGTTGGAAAACCGCATCTTATGAAGAAATATTTTCACTGATATTCTTTTTAATTTTGTTGCTGTTCTCTTTACCAATACATATTAAATTTGTTCATGATTTAAAGAAAAATAATTTCATAACTGAACAAATAGTAAAACCAAAAACAAATATGGAAATCAGTAAACTTAAAGAAGAAATATGCAAAACATGGCCGGAAAATTACAACATAAGAACCGGAGAATTTGTTGATTTTGATAAAATTAACGGCGAACTAGAAAAATTGAAAGCCAGAGATGTTATCAAAAAGGGAAAAACAACATATTGTGGTCAATAAAAAGGAGAACTTAATGTTCTCCTTTTAAATTAAATCCTATCAAATATAACATCGGCAAATTTATCAAACACATATCGTTGTACAACTTTTTTGGTTAAACCATCTTTGCTGGTATCAACGAAATTCTGAGCTGCTGCCAATTCAAACTCATCCATATCTTCAAACTCTCTATCATGTCTAACAAAATCATTGATATAAATAATGTCGCCGATTTGTCTACCGTCTTCCCAATGCCAATCAACAACTTTGAAGAACAGTCCATCATTATCATCAATAATGCAGAAGCTATCTAAGTCGATATCATAATCCTCAACATAACAACGAATTTCTTCGAGACGATTGTCAATACTGGCAATTTCTTCATCAAACTTGTTTTTCTTGGTGGTGATGGCGATGTTTTTATCAATAAAATCAACTTCCACTACACCAAATGGTCGCAGATAGTCTTTGATTGTCGCATGAGGAACACTAAGTCGCCAAGATGACGTTACAACAACATTGACTTTGTAACCTAATTTTGTAATGATATCAATCATATACTTTAGGTTGCTTGTCAAAGTGAAACTTTTTTGATTCCCAGTATGTAAAACGCCGTCAAAGTCTGTAAATATAGTGAAAGTTTTCATATTTTTTGTTAGAATAAAATTGTTTCAATATTTAAGATTGTATCAATATGGAAAAAATAATCAAGAGTTTAATTAAAAATCCAGATGCCGAGCTGTTAGAACAATACTTGAAAGACCCTGAATTCAAACAAGAGCTTATTAATTATCAGGATAAAGACCAGAATAACATTTTTCATCTACTCTTCAAGTCAGCTACAAATGACAATGTTATTCAAGTAGAGAAAATGGCAAAAATGTTACACCAAAACGGTGTCTCTTTATTACACCTCAATTTAAAACAACAAACACCATATGATGTAATCGAGCAATCGTATTTGGCTGTTGCAGTTATGGAAATGCAAAAAGAAGAATTGAATTTGTAAGATAATAGAAAGATTTAAAAATCTATGTTCGGATTCATTAAAAAGTTTGGCAAAGAAGCTGCAAACGGAGCCAAAGACAAAGCAAAAGAAGTCATTGGGACTGAAATTATCTATAACAATTTCCGGTATATGAAGGATAGTGTAGACGTTCTTCGTGGCAAAACAGAACAAGACCCACAACAAAAACGCATCAAAAACTTTGATGAATATATGCGTGTCAATAAAATCAGCGAAAAAGAGTTACAAAAAAGTTATAAGAATCTTGCGATTACCTTTTACATTATGTTCATAGCTGCTTTTGTCTGTTTATTGTTGGCTGCATCATCAGCATTTAAAACAGGTATGCCCATGATTCTTGGACAACTGTTACCATCTTTGGCAATGTGCTTTTTTATTAGTTGCTGCATGGTAAAATGGGGCTTGATGGCTTACCAGTTGAAGAACAGAAAGTTTGCTACATTGGATGAGTACCTAAAAAGTAAGCAGTTTTTTCCATCGCTGAAATTTAAATAAAGTGATAAAATGCAGTTTTACCAACTTTAAATAGGAGTAAGACTGTGAAAAAGTTTGTTGCTTTTAACATTTCAAACAGCGTTCAAGCACAAGACATTATTAACCATATTGAAAAACCAGAATCCGTCTTTCGTGATTTTCAATCTCCAACGGAAATTCAAACTGGCGGATTCGTTGCTATCTATACAGACGATTTAAAACAGAACTTTACACATGTTCTAACTGACAACGTTTTATTTATTCGCTATCGTCTTGTCTCCAAACAATTGCCACGACCATACATTAAAGAGCAAACAAAAAAACGTGTCGCTGAAATTGAAGCTCGTGAAACAAGAAAAATGGGTAAGCGTGAAATTAAAAACATTGAAGAATCTGTGATTGCTGAATTGTTACCAAGAGCATTTACAAAAACAGAAGACTTTGATTTCTATTTTGATTTCAATAAGTCAAAGATGTACATTGGTAATACATCTGAGAAAAAGGTTGAGTTGATGATTAAACAGGTTCTCTCCGAAGATTATCAATTAAACCCAACCCCAATTCATTTTGAAAAACCATTTGGCAGCACAATTAAAGAACGTTTGGTAAGCGGTTGGTTTGCCGAATCTGAAACAGAATTAAACACCAATAGCGAGTGTTTCATTGAGTTGTCAGGTGATGGTGAACAAAAACCTAAGATTCACATTAAAGATTTGAGTATGTGTTCAGACGATGTGAAAGAAAACATCGAGAAAGACAATCGGTTTGTAAGTAGCATCAGTTTGTCTTTGGGGGATAATATTTCGTTTACGGTAAATGATAGATTGCAGTTTAGCTCTGTAAAAAATGATTTGATTAAGTCTAAGTTCAATGAGAATGAAGAGAGTATCAAAGAGTTTTATGAGAATAACTTGATTTTGGATATCAATGGAATCAATGATATTTTGATAGAAATGGAAAAACTATTAGGATAGCAAAAAGAGCGCATAAGCGCTCTTTCTAATTTGAAAACATTATTTCTAATTCATCTGTAAATTTTAAAAATCAGGTCTTGGAACAGAAACATTTGGAGTGTATTTTTGTTCTGGTTTTTCCAGTTCTGATTCAACCAAATGAACGTTCGGTTTTACTGGTGTTTCAATGTTGTTTTTGGCTGCATGTAGTTGTTCATTTGATTCGAATACATTTGCAAGTGCTTCTTTATTAATTTCTACTTCTTGTGGTTTACTGTCTGCCATTTGTGCAGAGAAGGATTTGTATTCAAAATCCTGATTTTTATTGGCAATTTCCTGCATGTTTGCATTTCCTATGATATTCTTATTGATATTATCTGAAAAACAGACATGAAAAACATTCTTTTGGTTATCTGGTTTTATTTTCAAAACAGTCATTTCAATTTTAAAATACAAGGTGCTTGGTACACTCATTTTTCCTTAGCTTTTGCTATTTATCTTGTAGTTCAATCATCAATAAAATTAAACACAACAAGTATTGTTGGATTGGATTACTTTAACTGGTTGTACTTGTTGTTTGGTATTGGTTTGACTGTATTTGCTTTGTGGCGTGGCTTCATGCCGTCTTACAAATTTCATAAAAGCTTAAAGGAAAACTTTGAGTATGAGAGTATTCTTGATTACTATGTGAAAAATCAGTTCATCTAATAAAAAAAGACCGAAAAATCGGTCTTTTTTTCAGTTAATTAAAACGGGATATCATCATCCGTTGTGATTTCCGGTTTTTCTTCTTTTAACTGTGGTTGTTCGTTTTCCACATGTTCGGCAACAGGTTGTGGTACTTCATCATCAACAGCAGTAGTAGTTGAACCGTCTTTTTTAGAAAATGGTACGAACAACTCTTGTGGAGTAGACACTTTTTGACCATCTACCATAATAAAGGCTGCCAAGTCTTTAATAGGTTTGTTGTACATCATTTTGTTGATGAAGTTCAATTTCAACTCAACCATGTGTTTTTTACCATCATCACCGACAACAACTTCATCTTTATCATCAGAGATTTGCAAAATGAACTCACCGCCATGTGAACCAAAATAAATGGTTTCATCACCCATTGCAACAAGACCTTTAGTGTTGTATGCACGATACAGTGGGTGTCCTGTGTGTGCAACTTCACCCCAACCTTTTGGAGGAGTTTTGGTAGGACGGTAGACATCGAATCGGTAAGCGTAAACTTCAGCACCAAGTTTTTTCAGTTCTTCATCGTTTTCAACAAACTCGATATACTGTTCTGCGTGTTTCTTGAACATTTCACCAGTCAGTTTGGGATATTGACCGTCTTCAGTGCGTGGCAGTTGATATACGGGTGGGGTACGGTTAAACCAAGCTAAGTCTGGTGCATCTTCTGATTTTTTGTTAGGGTTTTTACCAATGGCAAACAGTTGGATACCAAGACCCAATGGATATTCGCCTTCGGCAGGATTGTTTCGCTCGTCCAACTCTTTAGCAATTGCTTTGATGGTTTTGCTATCAAGTTTTACAAGGTTGGGGTCATAAACCTCAATCCACATTGGAGTAAGCGGAGATTCTTTATTATCTTTGTCTGCATGACGCATTGCAACACGAACAGGTTTATTGCGAATCAGTTTATGTGCAAATGGAGAAATGATATTTACCACAAAAGTAGTGGTGTAGCAGTTAATTTTTTGGCCATTTACGGTTTCTTTTTTGGTATAGGTTAGGTTTTCAAAACCAACCATTTTTACACCTTTTGCTTTTTCGGCATCTTGAATTTGTTTTTCAAATTCTTTTTTCATCACAGATTCAATCATACCGCCGTGGAATTTACCGGTTTTAGCTGGTGTATTTGCGCTTGCTGCAGCACGATTGTATGTTGCTTCTTCGATAAACACTTTCACTTGGTCGCCATTGTCTTTTTAACACAACAGATAACCGGTTTTTGCATCACCTGGATGGACTTCCAATAGTTTTAGAACTTGGTCTGAAGAATTGGGAGTAAAAGTGCTGGTGTTGGAATTGAGTTTACCAACGTTTAAATTCAGGTCGCCAACGAATGCTTTCGACATAATATTCACCTCTTAAAAAAATAAAAAAAGAAATACGCAACCAACATTGGATACGTAAGAAAATTATAACCGATGTAAAATAAAAAAGCAATCATCATTACAATGTAAAGAAAAATTTGAATTTGCTTATCGGAAAGTTATTTGTTATTATTTGGAAACATCGTGTTATAGACATATGTGAAAATCTATCTATTTTTATTTATAAAAAATAACAAGGAAAATTTACATGAAATATCTGAAAACTGAAATTGATGTTTTTATTGATAGAAACGGCGAAGAAAAGCCTGATTTTAGTGAAAATCTGTTTAAAAAGGAACGCTGTACAAACGAGGGTGACTTCTACGATGGTAAGAAAGTGAAACGACAAGTCAAACTTCGTATTGTGGAAAAAGATACTTATGTTCGAAAATGGGAAGAGGAATACAGTTATATTATGGTTGAAGAGCTTGGTCGTGAATACAAAATTGATGATGAGCTGCAAAAACGAAAACAGTTTGATGAACGATTGCAATACAAATTCGCCAAAATTGAAGTCCTAACTAAATTGGCAATGGAAAAAAGCTATATCAAAGAAAATGACCCTCGTGTCATAAATGCAAAACCGGAAGACATTGTTGAATCATAATAAAAGGGAAGCTAAAAGCTTCCCTTTTTCACATATAGCAGAAGATGGAGTAGTCTAACCTCCGCTGCGCTTTTTACAAACTCTCAGTTTAGCAAAATTAACCAACTCTGCCAATCTTCCAATATTGGTTGACAAGATGGATTTGAAATTTTTATTTGAAGCTATATTCATGAGCTAACTGAAAATTGTTCTGGTCGTAACGGTTGGAATCGAACCACTATGAAGAATTTACTCTAACCAAATTGAGCTGCGATTGTTTTTATGGTAAGCCAGCTTGGATTTGAACCAATTTGGGAGACCTGCCGAATATCTTACTGACTTATTGAGATATGACTGATGGTATTGCGCCAACCTATGCTAAGTCATCATATTGTATGGCAGAGCAGGCTGGACTCGAACCAGCAACCAACGGAATCAAAATCCGTTGCACTACCTTTGTGCTACTGCTCAACTGTTTTGGTGGACTGGGATGGATTTGCACCACCGACACCATGCTATTCAGGCATGTGCTCTACTCACTGAGCTACCAGTCCAAAGGCCAACCATCTTTTCAAACGGTCAGCAATACCTGAATACAAAATTCAGGAATAAGAAAATGGCGGAAGACTCGAACTAACTTGCTGAACCCTCGGTTTTCAAGACCGCTGCCGCTAGACCGACTCGGCTTACTCTTCCAGAATCATGGGTTTGTTTCGGTAATACGAAACCGCAAAATAGATTTTCAATCTTTTAAACTTGTTACAAAATGGTTGCAGGGGCTGGATTCGAACCAACAACCACCAGCTTATGAGACTGGCAAGCTACCAATTGCTATACCCTGCTATTTTTCTAAAACATAACCCATGTGGTTCTAACAATTATCAGCAATTAAAAACAAATGGGTTACATCAAAATTGGTACGCCCAGCCGGAATCGAACCGACGTTGACAGGATGAAAACCTGCAGTACTAACCGTTAGACGATGGCGCGTATTTGCTTGAGTTTAAGGTCGCCAGCTAGACCAATGGTGAATATACAATTATTGTTTACCACATTCTGATTGCAGCACTCATCCACCGTTGAAGTTTATATATTACCATATTTTTAAAATTTTGCAACCTTTCTGAAATCACAAAACACGTTTTTATAATATCACATTGAATTTCATGCAAAAATTGTAATAGTGAGAATTAAACTTTAAGGTTTTCTTTTCGTTGTCATTTTTTAGCTTTTTTTTCATTTTGCACCATTTGTTTAATTTGAAATATGATAAGTTTCCCAAGATTTACCATATGTTCTTGTATTTCTTGCTGAATCTTTTGTTGTCTTTCCTGAACTCCTTTTACTGAAAAATTCATTTTAAAGCTCTTATAAATTTAATTCACTGATTTTCTTAACCAGCCTACCAATCACAACAGTATGTTTGTGTATTGTATCAACTGTATTTTTGTAAAACACTTGATGTTGTCCTATTCTACCGATGATTTTTTTACACATTTTACTTTGATTGAGTAAGTCAGTAACCTGATTATACTCTTTCATGTAAACCGTGTTTGTTAATTTAGTTAATAGGTTCTCTAAAAATGAAATATTGATATTAATGGTTTTCAATATTTCAGTCTTACTCAAAACATTGTTGTCAACATAATGGATGATTTTAACATGTTCTTGTTGGCTGATTTCCTTTTCCTTTTTATGAATAAGAACCTCAGCATCTTTTTCGTTAATCAATCTAAGTTCGGTAAACTCGAAGTCTTTTTCTTCACTTTTATGTTTAGCTTTGAGTCCAAACAATGACAATAACCATTCAATCACAAACAACCACTTTCTTCTGTAAATCAAAGACAACCAAATCATTTAAATCAGAATGAGACAATACGGTTAACAAATGTTTTACGAATTTAGCACGAACCACATACTGTCTATTCATCCAATTTGGAATTTCGTCCTTGAAAATGTCTTCCATATTTTCATAAATCGGATTGGTTTTATCCAGTACAGCAGTATCACTATAGAAAAACACGTCTTCTTTTAAATACTTAGCCATACTCTTGTAATCCAACTTCATGCCCTGAACATACCCGTTTGATTTTTTCCATGTCAAAACCATCAAAGCATTATCCAAATAAGCATGACCATACTGATTCAATAAGGTAACTTGCTCTTTTTTACCCATCAGAACACCAACACTTTGATTCAACTCGTCAACCATTGTTTTCATTTCATCAACATAAGGTGAATCTGCATCAAAATAATCAAAATCGCTTAAAGGTAAGTAATCGCTGTTTCCTTTATTGGTTAAAACATCATAAGTGGCAACCGAATCTTTCTTAACAGCTTTAGCAAAATAATGTTGCTCCAATAGAATTGCTACATCCCTTGCAAGCTTCCAATCATCATTGTTTTCATAACAAACACGAACTTCAAAATTTTCCAAGTTAATTTTCTTGCCACGAACAGTAGTATTGGTCTTAATACCCATTTCAACCAATGCTTTCATGTTTTCATGCTCTGCATTAGAGTTATTCACGACATAACTATGATTGTGGTAAACGGTAAAAGCTTTAAAAGCATGTGGTTTAAGCATTCGTCTGTCAGATGGATATTGTTTTAATCCTTCGAGCTCTCCTTTATAAGAATTCAAATACAATCCGTTTTCATTCATGTATTTTAATAACATCTGAGCTTTAATAGCCGAACTGTTTTCCATGTTTTTACTTTTATCCACATTATCAACAATATCTTGGATGTCTAATAACATGTCTTCAATTTGACCATATTCTTTTTCTGCACACCAAATATAGGATTTAGGAATGACAATCTCGTTGTTTAACTTAAAGCACTTCTTCGGATTATCAATAATACTCAGAGGATAATAGGCGAACTCGTTTCCCTCTGTAATTGAACGATAACCATCAATAGCAGATTGCATCAAGTTGTTCTCAATTTCATCCACATGTAAAGATTGCTCATACAAAGCGCCACTATCAGGTATGTATAAAGAGTCAATCAAATTACGATATAAAACATAAGAACGTGCTTCAACCTGTTTTGGTGTATCGGCATCGATGAATTCGTAAGCATTCGTTACAAACGTTTCATATGGTGTTTGTCCTACTTTTATTTTAATGGTGTCAAAGTCAATGTCATATTGAGATAGTAGTTCAGACAATTCTTCCAGGTGTTTGTCAATCAGAGTTACTGAACGCAACAGTTTTCTTAATGGTGCATCTTCAATGGTATTAAAATCTGTTTGTGGGTCAACTTTGTATTTGGTTTTAATTTGTTTAACTGTTTTCTGTTTGGTTGTTAAAGTATCGATTAATTGTTCAACATGGAAGGTTTTTAGTGATAACTTAGGATTACCAGAATGACTATTCAAAATGAAATTCAAGAACACATCCTGTTTTTCTCTGGTATCACGTTTTAACTTAACAATGTTTACCTTTTTAATCTGTTCTTGATACTTCTCAACCAAACTATCATCAGACTCACCAAGTAACTCAATCATCTTTTCCTGTTGCTCTTTTGATAACATCTCTGTAATGTGAGCAACATTGGCATCTGATTTAAAATCGGTAATCTTATCAATCCAGTTGTCTTTAACATTAACCAAACTGCGTTTATAATTATCAAAAGTATTAACCGCACCATAATGATAAATGTTAAGGTAGTCGGTTTGGTTGCCCTGTCTCACACCACGACCGTTGCGTTGTATTTCACTGTCTGGTGTCCAACCAATGGTTAAGTGGTGGATGGCTTGCGTACCGTTTTGTAAGTTAATACCAACTTCAATCTTTTTGTTACCAACAACAACTTGGTACAAATTACTCTCATCTTCTTCATTAAAACCATTCTGAATATCTTGTACCGTTTCATTGTCATTGTTCGTTTGTCCAGTCACGACAACGATTTTATCTTTATCAATACCACCAAACAGTGAAACTAAATGTCTGATTTTGTAATGTTGACCAAGATAATCACAAAATACCAATTGTTTTACAATGTAAGAACTTTCTCCATCATGCTTCTTACCGCGAGGATAGAGTTGTTCATATACGAAACGAACCAGAAACTCTTCCATTTTATTTGAAATGTTGAAATACAAATCCTCATCTGTCACACCGTTCTCTTGCAACAAATCAAAAAAACAAGTCTGTTCATCATAAGACAAAGTATCAATCACAACAGATTCGTATTTGTCTAACTTGCTGGCAAAATACTTCTTAATTGTTTTACTGATGTTGCTTTTCTCAAATCGTTTATCAGTATCCAGTTCTGTCAATCTGGTGAAAAAATGGTTTTCTTTTTGTTTATACGACTCAATTTGTTCATCATGGACAAACTTGGCTTTTGAGTAAAATTCAAAAACCTTTTTGTTTTCATCTTCTTCATCTATGGTTACTTTAATGATATCGTCTTCATTTGTATGGGGATTAAGACGGAAACCTTTTTGTTTAAATTTCTTTTTGTTGAACTGATTGATTGCTTTTTGAACTTGAGCGTGTTTAGTTTTATTGATAAAAACAACGGTCGCTCTTTCATTCATATCTTCGTCAAGAATCAGGTTTTCCATTTTTCTAATAAAGTTAAATGGAGAAGCGATAATATCCATTTCTTCATGAAATCTCTCCATTACAGGAGTCATGGAACCAATAACTTTATCATTGGACATCAATGATTTAAACTCACCCAACATTTTACCATCATCCAATTGTAAAGCCGTGTTCCTGATACGTACCAGTTCTTTAGCAACATTGTAAGCTGTTTTGTATTCGATGATTTTGTTTTTCTGATAATCTGATACTTGAATATCAGATACGATTTCCTTTTCATCTGGTAATTTTAAATCAGAGCGAACATCTTTTGTTTTCAAAAAGTAAATAGAACCAGATAGTAAGTCTTTAAGTAATTGAAGATTGTTGAACCCTTTAAACACATTAAAGTTTTTCAGTTCACCATCAACACTAAATTCTTGCTCGTTTTCAATAATACAAAATAGTGTGATGAAGTCTTTTACGCCAGCAATATTTAACAGTTTGTTTATAAAAAACTCACCTAGAACAATTGCCAGCATTGAATAGACTTCTAATGGTGAATTGGTAATGGGGGTGGCTGTAAGGCCAAGTACACCATCATGATTTTTGTTTTGTTTTCTAATGTAATGGGTTTTGGCAAGAATATCTAAACCGCGATTGGATACCGGTGGGATGGATAAGTATTTTACTGGGACGTTTTGTTGTACTGTTTTTGCATTTTTAAAAATGTGTTCTTCATCAATGACAATACTGTCGAAGTTAAAGTCTTCAAAAAATATTTCGTCTTTGCTTGGACTTAGTGTTTTATAGATTTCAGCAACACGTTTTTCATATTGTTTTCCCTCTGCCATTTCCATATTAGCAAAGTCAACGTCAACATGTTTTTGATAATTGATATATTGTTCTATGGTTTCCGGTTTGAGTTTTAGTCTATAAAAGTCTTCTGTTGACATAAATACGCACTCAACACCATCTGTTTGTTGTAACTGTTTTAATTGTTCTGGTACAGATAAAAGTAAATGTGGCATTTTGTTACCGTCAGCTAAACTGTTAGCCAATCCAACAGAATCGCCGAACATATCTTGGTCTAATGCTTTTTTATATGAATTACTGTCCACCAAGTTTACAAAGAAACATTTGTCTTGTTTTTCTTTGGTGTAAATAGCCGGTTTTACTTGTGCACCATTTTTATATTCACCAACACATGCTTCACGATACCAATTGCTTAATGTTGATTTTGGTACAACAAATAGTGTTTTCTTTTTCAGATTCAGATTGTGTTGGTCTGATACAACAGATAGTGCGGTTGCTGTTTTACCCAAACCTGTTGCAAATGCGTTTATCCATAGTAATCGTTTTCGACACAGTTTAATGAAATCTTCTTGGTATCCGTGTAGTTTCCATTCTGATTGAATTTCTTGTGTTGTATATTCTTGGTTATTGTATTGGTCGAATACAGTTTTGCCTTGTTCAATATTTTGTTCTATGCGATTGATGATGTGTTTGTTTGAGCGCACATACATATCGAAGCGAACGTTGATGTTATTGATAAGACTACGAAGCATGTCACTTGCTTCATTTTTGGTTAGACCATCGAGTTTCATTGCGCCTAATGAAATATTGCCGCTTTTAATGTAGTCACCTACACGGTTGAGCAGTTTGTCGTTTACACTTGTTGCGTATTTATTGTCGATATCTAGGCGAATGGTATTATTTAGTGCATCAAAGTGGATTTTTGTGTGTTTGGATACGTATGTTTTTAGAAAGTATGCTTTTTCTTGTAATGAAATAAGTGGGTTGTTTAGTTTGAAGCTGTTTATTTTCATATTTTGCAAATCTTTAAAAATACTACATTTTAGTTAATAAAAATTAAATTTGCAATTGCTTTTTGCAAAAGATTCGTTTATACTTGACGCGATTTTTCAACTACATGAGTAAAAAAGATATGGCAAAACCAGTAAAAACAGAACAAACTGTGATTGACAATGAAGATTTCAAACTAAATGTACCCATGACCATTGATGATGCTGAGAAGGATGGTGAAATGGATTCTCGTTTGGTGTTGAGTGATGAGCGGAAAAAACGTCTTGATGAAGTTGCTGAAAATTTCGTTAATAAAGCGTTTGATTCCAGATTCCTGACATCTATTGACCAAAGTATTTCTGCTGGAATTACCGCCGATATCGATAGTATGGGGATGGCAGAAGCAAAAGAGATTGCCCTATCTTCCAATAACCTTATGAAGCGACAACTGAAAGAATTGGATAATTCTTCAGTTAAAGAAAACAAAAAGGTTGTTAAAAGCTTGATGGATATGGAGAACAAAATTGTTGAACTTAATCCAGCCAAAGCAGGTATTAATTGGGATGACCCATTGCGTGGTGGACGTATATTTGGTATCAAGTTACCATTTATCGGTGACAAGTTACAAAAATACATTCAAAAAACTCGTGATGCTTCTCAATATATCGAGATGGTAAATAAAGAATTGGATGAAGGTTCTCGAATTATTCGTGAGTCAATTGGTGAAATTGACTTGGAAAAACAAAAGAACCTTGAAATTACCATGCGTTCTAATGAGTATTTGTATCTTAACTCTGCCATTGTAAAAAAGGTTGAGAGTCTGATGGTTGAGAACAAACTCAATGACAAAGAAAAAGAATTGGTTACAGAAGTTATTCTTTATCCTTTGGAACAAAAGAAATCCGATTTGAACACACAAATTCATGTTGCAATCACCAGTTATTATGGTTTGGATGTCATTCAGAAAAACAATAAAGAGTTGTTGCGTGGTGTTCAACGTTGCCAAATGGTTGCCTTACCAGCATTAAATACTTCAATTACAATGGCTTCCGCCTTGGCTGACCAGAAAAATGTGCATGATACTGTTGGTGCAATAAATCAAACAGCAGAAGAAATGTTGAACAACGTGAGTACAATGGTTTCATCGCAAAGTCAACAAATTCAGAAGTCTGCACAATCTGAAACCATTAAACGCAAGTCCATTATGGATAACTATAAAAAGATTGAAGATGCTTTGAAAAAAACATCCGAGTATCGCTTGCAAGCTCATGCGGCATTGAAGAAAGACAATGAAAAAATGGAAGAGTTTACCAAAAATGCAGTTAGTATGATGACGGCCAATAAACGCCATACAGCAGAAAAACTGTTGGCAGATGAAAATCATCACTCTGATTTGAGCTTGGATTAACATTTGGGGCGAAGCGCCCCAATTATTTTTTAATGAAAAAACGATTAGATACTTGAACTTTTATTCAGTGGAATAAAAACATTCCAACCTAATTTTGTAAGCTCTAAAATAACTTTAGCTTCTGCTCACAATATTTGACTTGTAATCATTTTTGCTTTTAATAAAAGTTAAATTAAATTAATAAAAATTCGTCAAACAATAATCCCCACTATTTAGTGGGGATTATTTTATCTAACTACAAATGAACCTTTGTTTGTTTTTACAACATTGTTTGCAGCATCAATTGACTTAATGGTTGCTCCTTTGTATTTATCACCAACAACATAGGATTCACTGCCAACCCAAAATTGACCTTGCACCAAACCAGTTACATTTGTTTTTGGTAATTTTCTAGTATTTACATGCTTAACTGCTGGTTTTTTTGCTTTCAGTTTAGTTGCTGAAACTTTTTTTTTAACCACTGGTGCACGACAAGCTGCATTTTCTTGTAGAGTAACCACTTTACCCTTCAAATAAGCAACCTGTTCTTCCAGAGTTTTACCCACCAACTCACTTTCCAATTTAGCCAAAGCTCCTTGTGGAACAACTTGTTGAACTTTTGGTTGTGATTGCTCAACTTGGACTTGTTCAACTTGTTGAACAGTTTCTTGTGTTTGAGGTTGTTGAGTTTGGGATTGAGGTTGCTGTTCAGGTTGTTTTACAGGTTCTTGAGGTTGAACTTGTGCTGGTTTTGGAACAGCAGGGTCTTTCAGCATATCAATTGATGGAAGTTCTTCCTTAGTCGGTTCAGATGCCTGTTTAGGTTCAGACGCTTGTGATTGATGAACTTCTGATGTAACACCTGATGCCACTACAATTTCTTTTTCTGGTTCAGGCTTAACATCTGGCTTGGATGCTTGCTTTTCTTCCATCACACCTTCACTGCTGGCAACATCCAAAGAAGGAATTTCCTGTTGTGCAACCTCTTGTGTCTGTTCGACACGATGCTGTTGTTTACCACCATTACCACTAAATAAGAATGCCCCACCGCCAACCATTAGAGACACCAACAATGCAGCACCACCAAGTAAAAGAAACTTGTTCTTAGACCCGCTTGCTTGATTATCAGTAACAAGAGTTTCACCATTGTCTTCTGTAGTCGTATCAGGTAAACCACTAAAAGAGTCACCATCAGAAGTCTGTTGAGTCAAATCTGTAAACTCGGTCATGGTCTCCAATGTTTCGTGAGTAATACGGTCATCAAAAGTACCTTCTGTTTTCGTTTTGTTATCAAAATTGTCGCTCATATTGGATTTATTTCATTTAGGAAAAACTTACAAAAATAAACACCAGAAAACCAATTTTATTGATAAAATCAAGATATTCTTTTTTATTCATTAATAAGGAAAACAAAATGCCAGCAGCAAATAAAATCGCCAAGAAAATCTATAAAATCCGCAAATACCAACAAGAATTACTTAACAACCGAGCGACATTAGCTAACCTTTACCAACAAAAACCAACACCAGAAATCAAAGAGAAAGCCAAAACACTATCAGAGCGACAACGGTTTCTCAAAAAAGAGATTGCCTTCATGTCACGCAAATACAATGTTCCACTATTTGAACGTAAAGCAAATCTGCGTCTTGCAAAACACGGAGTATCATCTCGCCAATCAAGAATGCAACAGAGATTGAGTAAGTTGCGTAATATTAAAGATAAAGAACAACAAGAAAAACTGATTATCGATAAAATATATCTTCGCAACCAAAGCGCACAATTAAATCATCTGAATACCAGTTTTATTGATAAAATTACCGATTGCAATACAAAAAATATCGAATATTGGTCTATCCTTGGAAAAAGATTAAACAGTAGTGTTCATGTTGGTGGTGTTGCCAAACACTTACCCTTTATTATTGGTGATGCACTATTAAAAAATCTCAACAGTCTTTCAGAAGATGAAATTGTTCTACTTTTCAAAAAGCTGACAAACGAAATTCACTTTAATCAGAATTTAAGAGAACAATTTTCTCAAATTAAAGAAGTCACACAATATTTGTACAACCGACTATCGCAAGATAATCGTAATAAAGTTTTGTGCGAGTTTACAAAATACAAAGAAACCAAGAAATACCAATATTTTTTGGATATTTAAAATATTTTATCCTTACTGAATTTAATAACTTCCTATTTGTCAACATGACAAATTATGTTAGTAAAATAGATAAAAGACTGAATTACTCCAGTCTTTTATCTATTTGGTTCACGAATTTTACAGAAGTCTTCTGGTTTTGGTTTTTTCATTAAAGACATAATTTCTTTTTTTGTAAGTCCCCCAATGATTCTTTGTAAATTCATTTCAAGCTCAATTTGTTTAATGTGTTTGCTTACTGATTGTGCAATTTGATTGTGTTTCATTTTCTTTTTGAATCCACTGGTTATGATTTTATCTATTATATCATAAAAAAGACCAGAGAAATCTGGTCTTTTAATTAATGTTCGATTTTGTCAGCTACATCTTTTGGTAATGAAAAGTCTTCGGTAAAGTAGATACCAGCTTGCACTTGTTCTGCTTTTACGCGAACACGTGGTTGTGCTGGGATTAAACCATGAATTTCATTGGTTGCCGCACCAACTGCATCTGCCCCAGCTTCACGCCAAATTTGTTTATTGGTTTTAGGTACACTGGTTGTTGTGGTTGAGCTACTATTACCCCAAGAGTTGTTACTGTTTTCAGAGTGGGAAGTAATGTTGTTGGTTTTCAAAATATCAGCCCAAGCACGACCCAAAGAACTAATAGAAGTAGCCAAGATTTTCTGCCAAGTATAGTTGTTCACAGAAGTAGACAACGCAGTGCTCGCTGTATTGTAATCTACGGCAACAGCATTAATCGGAATGCTATTATCCACACCAGGAATACTGATTTTATTAAAAGTAATGTTCACAGATTTATTATCCTGTGCAAAAGAACCAGTCAATACAGCACCAGACAATTTGCCTGTCACAATCACAGCGCGAACAATACTAGGTTTCTGACTGTCAATAGAAGTCTGTAAGTCAATTGGTACCAAATCACCAGCTTTTTGTAACACTACTGTCCCTTCAGTAACAGGCGTTTTACCCTGTTGTTGCTCTTGCTGTTTGTTAGCCTGAGCTTCTGCTTGAACACGTTTTTCTTCTGCAACTTTGGCACGATACATATCGCCATGTGTGCTAACGTGTGCGAAAACACGTGGACCTTCCTTACTGTTTAAAAACCCAATCAAACTGGTGTCTTTCTTGTAATCATATTTTTCAACGGATGGCACAGGTACTTCTTTGATAATGGTTTTCTCATAGTATTGAGTTTGTGGCATTTGATTGACAGCTTGTTCAACACCTGGCTGTGAAGCATGTTGGCTTTCGTAAATCTTATCAATCGCCTGTGGTTCACTTGCTGAGTTATCATCTTTCAACATATCAATACTTGGCTCTTTTTCTTTGACATTCAACATGGTATCGATATGTGAGGTACCATTATTTAATGCTTCTTTTTCATCAGCAGCATTACGTTTTGATACTTCACTTGCATATTCTTCACTTTGTGAATCCAAAGGATTACCGGTATCAGGGTTATCCGCACTAATTCTTACATTACCGCCTTGCTCCTGCTCTGTTTTACTGGGTGAAAAGAACATACTTGTACCAATAACAACGGCGGTAAAAGCGATACCGATAGCAACCTTTTTACCAAGACTCATTTTTTTATTTTCATCTGCCATTTTGTTCTCCTTATTTTACAGTGAAGCTACCAGTAACATCTTTGTTAATGTAGTTATAGCGTGGTGCATATTGAGTACGATAAACCAATGTACCATCCGGACTGGTCATGACACCTTTGTATGGTGGGGACATCAGTTTGTATTGTGTGCGAATTACTACTTCCCCATTAGATAATTTCCAAGCTTGAACAGATGGGTCAGAGGAAACCAATGCCTTACTATCTTTAGGCGCAACACCATATAAAGTAGAGTTCAACGAAGTATCAAGTGCACCATAAGAAGCAGCACCAACATAGTTATTACTGGATTTTGCACCAGAATAAGGACGGTCAATTTGAACAGTTAGCAAACAATCCACTTCACGTTGGTTTGAAATATAAGAGAACACCATTGGAACAGGATTATCACGTAGTTTCACAGTAATGTTACCTTGTGGATAAGGTGTATCACCGGGAGCAATAGAGAAGTTCGCAGAATCCATATCTTCTTTGTTTTCAATAACTGAAACGTTTGAGTTGCTTACAATGTCATCATATGGCCAAGGATTACCTGCAATGTCAGTCAATACAATGTTGGCAACATTACGGCTATCAAGTCGAATAACCGGAACTGGTGCACCAGGACTATTTGAAGCAACAACTGAAGTTTGAACACATTTTGCTGGATTGACATCCTGTGCCATAGCGCGTGTTTGTGTTTCATATTTGCGTTTGATGTCGATAATCTGAGCCGGTGTCAAATTCCACATGTTTGCCGTTGGCTCTGTGTACGTATAAGGTTGAGTGACAGTATTAGGGTCACGTTGATACTCAGTAGTGCGAACTACATTTGCACCTTCTGGAATTTGTTGTACCGCTTGGGTGGGGTCTTGTGCATTAGGGTCGTAATATCCTGCTGGGGCAGTTTGTGGAGCAGTATTCACGTCATATACATCTGCTGCGTGAGAGACTGTAAACATACCTGCAAGAATCAGCATGGTTGTCAATTTATTCATCAGTATTGGTAATCTTTTGTCAAAATTTAAACAATCTATTCAAATAATTCAACTTTTCGGCGATTTATATTTTTCTTGACACAAACTGATATTTTGTGTATTATTTTAATACGCTCATAGCTTAATGGATAAAGTCTCGCTCTTCTAAAGCGATTATGTAGGTTCGATTCCTACTGGGCGTGAAGATATTAAAAAAGACCGATTAACTTCGGTCTTTTTTTTTACTTACTTAAATCTTTCAACAGAAGCATTGCAATACCAATACCCTCTGAGCTTTCTAATGTTGAAACACGTTCAATCTTCATCCTAATCCTTACATTGCGATTAATGGTTTTATCACTACCTGTAGAAGTCAAAATACCATAGGTCTCTACCCACCAGAAAGCCTTACCATTATCACCAATACCACGTTGCACAACTTTAGGCAATTCAGTCGTCCGATAGCTTGAAATCATCTTATGGTCAACAATAGTTTGTACAGTAAATGATTTTTGCATACTTTCAATAAAGCTTAACCAACCATCAGAAGTAAAGTAAATCTGATTTTTATCCAATTGCTGTTTCCAGTTGATGTAATCGTAAGCATAAATATCGCCCAACTTAGTCATTACAAAACTACGAATATCAGAATCGGTTTTATTGTGCTTATTCAAAGCAATGGGCGAGAAATATCTCATCTGCGAATCAACAGGGATGAATCTTGGTGGTACGTTCTGGTTCATAAAGAACACCAAAATAACAATGTTTAAAATAAAACTAAACGCAGCATAAGTGCCCAAAATAATACCATATCGGTTGAAAATATTAAGATAGCGAGAACGTGCTTTCACTTCAAGATAAGCTTTCTTACCTTGCTTTTCCAAACCCTTATGTCCTGCCTCTTCCATTTCCTTATCGATACGCTCATCTTCTTGTTGCATCAGTTTTTCAGAGTATTCTTTAAACTCTTGTTTGTTCATCTTAGCCATTTACATATCCATTTCCGCAATATAAAAACCCACTTTGTTGTTCTCTAGTTTCTGCACAATTAATAATTTCAAATTCTTATCAACATACTCTGTTTTACCAGCCACATAAGCCATTTTTACCGGTACTTCCATACGCCAATAACGATAACCGTCAATTGGGTTCACTACACCCTCTATAGGCCCCATCACTCGTGGCGATTCAACAGCAGTCATGGAAACCAATTGTTTGTTATCCAAAACCCTGTCCATTGTTCCATTCATATCTAGGCGCAATAAAAAGTTGTCATAAGCTTTATCAGTGAAATATTTTTTGTCATACTTAATTTTTTCTTCAATATCATTGAAGTTGAAATTGTGAAAATCATTGACAACATGAACAGTCCAGTTTTGCAAATATTCTTTGGTTACTCTTGGTTCAGACAAAGTAATTAGGGTTTGTTTATCAACTTTGCCTGATTTCAGTTCTTCTTGTGTGTATTGAATGGCAACAGGTGGTTCGTAATTCCAGTATTTAACCAAGAATACAACACTCATAATATTCATGGTTAGCAAAAGCATGAAACAGAAACCATACCACTCCTTAGCTTTGACAAACTTATCGGATTTCAAAAGATAGTTATAAGTATCATCAACATAAGGTTTATCAATTAAATCAAGTATCTTTCCAAACATCATTCTTGTGCTTCTCCAATTGCTTCTTCCAATGGCATAACCTCTACACCATCAACTGGTTTGATATCGGTATCAATTTCCAAAATGACACCATTATCGGAAGACAAGTAAAACCGAGTATCCTCTCTTGCAAAAAGATACAAAGATGTAATAGTCATGAGAATTGAGCTTGCAATGACAAGATATAGAGTGAACTTAAAAATCTTTTTGTAGTAATGTTCATTGACGGTGTAAAGAAAGTCTGACTCCTCATCAAAATTACGATATTTATAATATCGCGTACCATATAATGTTGATTCATCACTTACTTCAACCTCATTCTGCTTATCTTTTTTTTTCTTAAACAACATATGAGTTCTACTTTATTTCTAAATTACAAACAGTAAGAGATAAATTCAAATCTTATGATATCGTTTTTCAAAAATATCTTCTGATTGCTCAATCAACTCAATCACATTATTGGTGACCAATGTGTTAAACGCACCCAACATTTGCCATTTGGTGTAAGGAACAGTTTCACGCAATTCATTAATGGTGAAAGTGTCAAGATTTGCAATTAACTCAATCGTGTTATCAATAACATCTTCTTTCATAACTCTACATTTTTCAGATAAGCTATGAATTTATGTTTAATTTTCGTTATAATTAGATTCAAAACACAAATGCAAACATGAAAAAACTATCCATTATCATCCTTTCAACACTTTTCCTATTAACTTCATGTGGTGACGATTCAGAGAAAATTGGAAGCGCATCAACTAAATTCAATTTACTCGGGAGAAATGACAGAATTGAAATAGAACATTTCCAAGACGCTGATTTTAAAGACATTCATTGCTACATCTCCTTTGCCAAAAAAGGTGGACTTAGTGAAACTGTAAATATGGAAGAGGATACATCCAACTTTAATTTATCGTGCATCAAAAATACTGATGCTGAAATTAAAGTTCCAGAACACTTAAAGAAACGAGCTGAAGTCTATAAACGTAGGGCAAACTTCACGTTTAAGACCATGCAAGTTGAACGATATTACGATGAAAACCAGAATGTCTTGGTTTATATGGCTTACTCAGACAAAGTTCTTGATGGTTCACCACATAATGCTGTATCGGCTGTACCTTTATTTGGAGTACAACCTGTAGTTATTAATCAGCCAAACGGATGGACTACTTATAATCAAGAGAAAGCAAAACAGAAGCTTGAAGAAAAACTTAAATAGTCTTTCTCGTTTGATTTTTTAATTTAGGTGTCAGATATCGAGCAACCGCTTTGTAATTTGATACTTTGTCTATCTCTATTTTTTCAAGAAAATCTGGTGGATTGGTGACTTGTAACTTGTTCAACAATCCATATTTTTCTAAAAAACAGAACAAGGAAACGTTGTAATAATCGCTTTTATCGAACTTCATTGTAATGTTTTGCTCTTTCATAAGTTTAACTAAAGTGTTTTTGTAGATTTGAAAACCGCCATACCCAGCCTTATCTAATTCTTGTGTCATATGCGAGTCAATTGTCATGTGGTCAAAATTGCCGTTCAACACTACCGGCCAATTTAAACTATCCAGTTCATCTTTTGTCATCTCGGTTTGTCTAAGTTTCTCTATAACATCTTTGTTTTTCAATCTAAGATGTATCAGCTCGTTTCTGAAATTCGTACTGATAAATAGCGCTCCATATTTTTTCTTTAAAATAGCATCATCATATCTGTCTATTTCATCTTGGAAAGCTCTTGGTTTTCTATCAAAAGAGAACGCCATAAGGTCAATGGAAAAATCATGATGATTGCTTGTTTTGATATCTTCCGGATAGTTGTCAATCAAATAGAAAACTTGGTCTATCGCTTGTCTAAAATTAAAGTAATATGGGATATCATCTAAATCATCATATCTAGATGTACGTAAACGTGATAAAAAAGAATAGGTTGTATGACTGTTAATTATTTCATCAAGTTGTTCATTGGTTTGTGTTGCCAAAAAGTCAACCATTAAGTTTAATTTTGCTTGTGTTACATTTTCATATGCAATCATACTGAAATCTTCCAGTGCATCAGAAAATGAAAGATTATCTGATTTGATTTTATCAATAATCTTTTGGTTGTCGTAATCTTGTTTATCAAAAACAAAAAGTAAATAGTTGAATGGTATGATGTTATTGATAAACATTTGTTCAATATTTTGACACTTGGGTGTGAATGACGGGTAAGTTAGTCCCTTTTTATATAAATCATAGAAAAACGGAAAGTGTTCGTCTGGTACAACATCGTCAACCACTTTTACCATAATGTTTTTGTTCTCTGTATTAAAGTTATGGACGAAATCATCTATTTCGTTTGTTTCTAATGTGATGTTTTGCCAATCAGCAGACATATTTGTTTGTGTTTTCTATATTTTAAAAGATAAATAAAAATGGAGACTTCGGTCTCCATTAAGTTTAAGCGTACAGTTTTTTCTTCACAATACCGTATTTACTACCGTATCTGTTTAGAACTTCGTACATTAAGTGGTCATATACACTACCATTGACATGGTTCTTCACGTTCTTACGCAAGTTCTCAATTTCACGAACAGCAGTACCATACGGAAATGCGTCGGCAAGTAATTTAATACCAATATCAGAACCAACCTCTACAAAGAATCTGTCACGCAATTTAACATCATCCACTGTTGTTGATAATGCCCACACTTCAACTGGGCCCATTTTATTGTTCTGCATTTGGGTAACTTTACCCAGTTTAGTAACATGTCGTACCATAAATACGTTCCCCGTTTCTCGTTGTGGGCCACGAATGCCATGTCGCAACATGCTAATTTCTTCTTCGTCATTGACACCGACTTTCTGTACAATCTTATCAACTGTTGCATCGTTGCCAGCAGACATAATGAATACAGAAGTAGACAGTTCAAGCATGTGTTCGTCAAAGTCGTCAATAGATTGAGAAGCCAGAATAACTTCTACACCCCATTTACGTCCCTCGCGCATGTAAACCAAAACTTGGTCACGAACCATTGGGGATTTTTGGGTGCGGTGAAACTCGTCAATTGCCAAACGTTTTAAGTCCTCACGAATTTCTGAAATTCTGTTTTTATGGTAGTTGCGGTACATCTCAATATCTACATTTTGAGCAGGTTCAACGTTTTCTTTATAGGGTAATTCTTCTACGTTACCGGCATCCAAGAAGAAATCACCAGAGGTTAACTTCATGGCATACATGTACATAATGGAAGTCATACGCTCTGCTTGCGGCGAACCTGATTGAGCAACCTGTTGCAAGTCCAACGCAACCATACGGGCATTACTCAAATCAAATTGTGTAGTGGTTGAGAAAATCTTGTAGTTATTCACTACAGAACGCATCTGACGTGAGAATGCATCAATAATATTTTCGCCGGTTGGCAAATTAAAGTTACCGTAGTTATCCTTAACCACATCCATTGCCGAAATAGTAGTCAAATCATGCATAGTAGGTACGGCATGTCTTTGTGCAACAATTGCCTCGCGCCAATAACCGGCTTCTGCCAGTCTATCCACAACGTTATACCAAGTGGTGTATGGTGTAGTATCTTCAGGGTTATCATCAATATCATTATTGGTTCTGGTTTTCATACCAATCTTGGCAATCTTGTCATCCACAGATGGCTCGACATCACGCAAATAAGGTTTGGTACCGGTTTTCTGGAAACCAGGTGAATCAGAGAAATACTCGTAAGCCTTATCAACAATCAGTGCAACAAAGTCAGTAACGCCCTCCTCAGCCCTCTCTTTTGTAGGGTCAGTCATCATTAGTGTGAGCAAGTTAATAATATACTGACGGTCAATTGCAAATGGGAACCGACAACCAACTTTTAGGTCAAATGGATTCATCGCATACTCTGGGGTATTTGTAATCCTAGAGTAAACAGCGTATTCTTTCTTATCGGGTGGTAAAGCGTTTTGCATCAATTGGATGAAACCCTTGGATGAAGGTCCAATATCCAAAACAGAAATACGTGGAATGCGTTTGATACCCTCACGACCACACAAACCAATGTGGGTCATGTTGGTAAACATAGATTTACCGGAACCAGGACCTGCGAAAATCAAGGTAATCCATGTTTCTTGTAATGAAGACATCGGTTGATATGGAAGTAACTTACCATCTGGGGATTTCAAAATAACAGAACCGTATTTCCACATTGATGTTGGACGAGCCAGTGGCAACATAGTTAGTGCGTCTTCTAGTGGTGCAGCAGATGGATTGGCAATACCGCGTTTGGTAAAGCCCATAGATGCACTGGCCAAACCTGCAATAGGGTTGCCTGTTGTTTCTGATACTGAAGCTCTACCCCAAGATTCAACGGTTCTAGCCATTGTTGCAGCTTGTTCGGCAACACGTTCTTCATCTTTTGCCCAAGTACACATATGGCAACTTAGTTTTACAATGGTTGCACCTTCACGCTTCATATCTTCCAATATTTGAGCAGATTGGTTAAACATTCTATTGCTCTCAGATGTAATACTTAGAACTTTTGAAATTGAATGACGCAATGAAATACCAGCCATACCATCACCACCAATGGTGAAAATAATCCGCCAACCCATTTTGTATGGAATCATTTTCCAGAACAGGTCTCTAAAATAATTCAATTCTTGCGGGAACTCACTGATATACAATGGTGAGTAATACACATCACCAATCTTAATGACGTTGTTATGTTTGGTTGCTTCTGCATCTTTACGACAGATTTGTTGTGATAGTTTTTTAGGTAGAATTTCCAGTTCTTCAAAATTTGTTCCTTGCTTCATCACTTGTGGGGTAATTCTGTCACCTGGTAGAACTGGCTCGTAAAATTCACCGACATAAGCTTCATCGATACCCATACGGATTTCACGCACAGCTTCATTGACACCCAAAATGCGAGTAAGAACACCAACCTGATTTAATGAGCTAAGAGTATTACTTACAAACGCTTTATGGCGGTCAGAAATCATCTCGTGTGCGATGAATGGATTAGATGCCGTACCGATTGGTAAGTTTGCTTTTTTGAATTCTTCTACTTTTTGCTTACGGCTTTTCTTGGCTTCTTGTTTACTTAGAACTTCTGTGGTAGTCCAAAGCAAAACAAAGTTTCTCTCATAAGCAGCATCTTCTTTCAATACTGCTTTTTTTGAATCCAACATGTAAGCCAAATCCAATTCAAGGTTTCTGTATGACTCATAAGTTGGCTCCAACATTTTTTCCATCTGTTCTTCTGCTTTAGTTGGGTCATAAGAGAAGCAAAACTGCATGATGTGACCACTATTGGTGAAACTTGAGCCTAAGCTAGAATTAAGTTGGCGAATAATGTTAAAGTAGTAAGTACGGTCTGAAATAATGCCGGTGATACCATCAATCTCTAAAACGGTAAGCAATGAACCATCTCGAGAAACTAAGGTTCTATGGTCTTTTGCGGTTTCCAGTTCACAATAATTATAAAAATTTTTGCGAAAAGCACTGGATAATCCAATAAGTAACTCATTTACTGCTGAAATAATTCCTGAAAACATAGAAATACATTTAACTATGTTTAAAAAGTACATTTTTATTTGAAAGATTCAAGATGCACGAAAATCAAATTGAAATTCACGAGAAATTTGTCAATGGCGAACAAACATTTATCAAATATTATTACGATAAAAATGCAAGAAAACGGACAGAAATTATAACGAAGAGCATGAATATGCTGCTGCAATGAAGTCAGCCATCTATGAGCAACATAGGAAAGAAAACTTCAGATTCCGATTGAACTACATTGAAGAAACGTTTGATTGGAGCGACTATATTATTCATCCATATACTGATAAGCGGTTTATTGAAACAGTTCTGAATTACGATAATCTGCCTAAAAGCAAAGAACAACAGATTGCCCTTATTGATAAAATTAACAATCCACAATTGTTATTAAATTTATGTAAAGAAGAACTCAACACCAAAACAATAAATCTGTTGGTTCATTTATCTAACAAATATAATCAATTTTTCATTGGTTATTTTTTAGAGATGTACTTGCTTAATTTTGAAGATAAACATGTTTCACGTGAATCAGACATGTTTAAGTGTTACCAGAGGTTTAATCGTGAACAAGAGTTTATTGATTTAGTGAAAATTTTAAGGAATTAAACCTGACTCACTCGGAAGACTTGTGCAATAGTGAAATAGAGAAAATACAAGAGCTGCCTAAATCTTACAGAAACTATATTACATTAGAAATTGAAAAATATGAGTTTGATAAAGAGCAAGATTGTGAGAGTATTCTAGAAGAAGCAAAAGAAAGACTGAAATATGTTGCAAGAATAGAATCTCTTGGTTGAAAAGTCATTAACAACCATCCATTAGATGAAAAATATCTAGGTAAACTTTATCGTAAATACATGGAAGAACATGGTGAGTTAGAAGCAAAGCGATATGAAATATTTGCTCCTAAACAAAGTTTCCAACAAAGAAAGACATTATCACTATGACAGTTCATTGATAAAACAGTCAAAATTTAGTAATACAGAATTTTATGGAAGAAGACATGATGGACAACTAATTAATGATTTCCTTCTCATGTTTTTAGATAAAACTTATTTTCAACCAAATAAAATTAAAACAATCGGTAAACTTAATTTTACTAAAAAACATAGAAAATATTTAGAGGAAAAAGGATTGGATGAGTACATCAATATTGTCTCTCCCAAACAAGGAATACAGAAGTTGAAACCGAAATTATGAAAAAACAAGATTTTATAGATAACATTTCCGAGTTGTTTCTTCAAAACAAAGACAGCTTCAATATCAATAAATTCATGACAATTGAAGATATTCTGAAACAAGCAAGTTTGGATATCATTATGAAATATCCATCAAAGTATGACGACTGGACAAATTATGTAACACCAGATACGCCAAACTTAGAGCAATTCACTATTGAAAAATGTAAATCGTTACTTGCTTCACGCAAAGATTTTCTTGATGAGTTTAAACGTGTAAAAAACAATGGTGAAAAACTAAGTGATTTTAAAAACATTTATGCAACCAGAGAAACGGAATTATTGAAAAACATTCCTACTTTTATCATTGCTAAGTTTGGAGATGATAGAAAAGAATTGGCATTCGGTCTTTTAAAAAATATTCTTAGTCAATCAGAAAGACGACATAAAATCGCCAACCAGAATTACTTTGATGAGAACAATGAAATTGGGCAATGGATTAAAAACAACGGATTTATGGATGATTTTATTTCTTGGGGACAAAACAGATTTTTTAGCAAATCAAACAATTATTATTTGTTTCAATCATTTGCCGAACAAACACCAGTTAAGAAAATCAGCAGTTTCAGCGCTATGGAATTAATGATTGACTATGAATTGTATCAATATGAAGTAAACATGAAGGCTGTTCTTAAAAGCTCTTTTGAGTCAATTTACTTACCAAAAGAATTACAACCACTTGTTGAACACTTTGAAACATCACAATTATGGATATCCAAAGATAAAGAAGAAAAAAATCGTAACTTATATGCAGAAATTATTGCTCTTTTTTATCAAAAAGAATTACTTGAGCCAAATAACGTTAAAATCAACGGAAAAGTTAAGTTCGAGCAACGACATGAAGAATTACTAAATTCTCTTGATATGCATGGTTTACTTAATAAGTTTTCATCCAAACAAGAAAGACGTATGAAGGTTGAATTATGAACAGACAAGATTTAATTGATACAATTGCAGAACTGCTTTTACAAAATGAAGACAAATTATTCAGAGGATTAACTTTAAATCAAGTTGTTCAACTTGCTAGTCATGATATTGTTTCAAAATATAAAAATAGTCTCGAATATATCAACGAAAACACGCCAAACCTTGAACAGTTCACAGTCGAAAAATGTAAAGAAATTCTCGCACAAGACAAAGACCTGTTTAACGATTTGAGATTGTTTGACTTTTATGCAATTTCACCAAGTAGTTTTAAAAATGTTTTCAAAGGACGAGAATACAGATTGTTATCTAATATTCCCAATCTGATTATTGCCAGATTTGAAAGTAAACCCAAACACGTAGTGAATCTGGTTGAATTCTTTTTACAAGAAAAAAATAACTATAAAATCAAGCATGTTAACTTTTTTGAACCAGACAATGAAATAGGACAATATCTTCGTCAGCACGATTTGATGGATGATTTTATTCATTGGGGACAAGGTAAATTTTTTACTGGAAAAGACGATAAATATAAGAAGTTTGTTGAACAAAAACCAATGAGAAAAATTATGAGTTTTAACGGATTACTTGTCATCTATGAAAATAAATTATTTGATTATGAAGTAAACATTGAAGCCGTTGCAAAAAGTTCTGTAGATAAAATAATAGATTTTCCAGACCAAGATATTCAAAAACTTGTTGACACTCACTCCTCCGAAGATGAAGAACCAGTAAAACAAATTATTGCTTTGTTTTGCCAGAAGAATCTATTAGAGCCAAACAATGTTAAAATTAAAGGGAAAATCGAATTTACTCAAGAACACGAAGATGTTCTTAAGCAATACAATCTTCAACATCTTATCAATAAAATTAATACTAACAAACAATACGCAAAACAACTAAAGGTAAACCTATGAACAAACAAGATGTTATCAATCAACTTGCCGAGCTGTTTTTACAAAATAAAGATAAATTCAAAGGATATACAAACCTGAAAGACGTTGTAAAAATGGCAGACCCTGATGTCGTTTCAAAATATGTCGGCATCCTTGATTACATTAGTTTTAAAACACCAAATTTAGAGCAATTCAGTGTTGCTAAATGCAAAGAAATTCTTAAAAATGATAGATATTGTGATGAAAAACTTTCTGAATGTCTAAATCTAAATGGATTTAATGATTTTTTCTTCACAGCGCAAACACTCAACTTGCTATCAACAATTCCCAACATGATTATTGCTAAATTTGGTGATAATCCACAAAACGTTCTTGAAATATTGAAAAGCTTAATTAGCGAAAAAACAGATGAACCTCGAATCATTCAAACAACAGATTACTTCTCTAATAATAATGAAGTTGGACAATATCTTCGACAACATAATTTGATGGATGATTTTATTGCTTGGGGGCAAAAGAAATTATTTACTTATTCATATAATTCATATTACTCAGGAATATATGCATTATTTGGAAAACAGAAACCAACAAGAAAAGTTAAGAATTTCAACGGAATTTTATTAATGGAAGCTTATGGATTGTATGATTATGAAGTAGATATGAAATCAGTAATTGATAGCAGCTTAGATAATTGTTCATTTCGTTTTAAAAATAAAACAATTAAAAAAATAGTCGCCAAAAGCGGTTCTAGAGCTGCTTATCTAATTGCAATATATTGTCAAAAAGATTTTCTAGAACCCAACAACGTCAAAATAACAAATCAGGTAAAGTACACAGAAGAAGTTGAAGAGTTTCTACAAAAAATTGACTATCTTGACCAACAAGAAATCAATGAACTAAGAAATTTTATTACACCAAAACAAAAAAAGAAAATCTTTAAACCGTCATTATAATAGATTTTAACTATTGATTATTGATAATGGTTCTCATTAGTCTAAAAATTTACGGTGTTTATACTTTTTAAATTGAAAACATAATAGATTTTATTTATTGTGTTTTCTTTTTCTGTTGAAATATTGGAATAACATTACCACCAATTAACTTCATACAATTTTCTTAGAGGGAATAAAATCAAGTTTTCTTTATAACAACTGGTTAATTTAAGTTTTTTCATTTAATCTTCTCATTTTATTCAATATGTCATTAAGTCTTTCAGTTTGTCAATAAAATACAAAGTTTGCAAGTAGATAAAGATTACAGAGTTGCAATATTTTCCAGTTTAACATTTTCTGTAATTATAGTTAAAAACAATATTTTCATTCCGTTCATTTTTCTTGTTTGATTGAGTGGGGGCGTTAATTGTTTTTAAAAAATAACAACATCTTAATCTATTTTTCTTAACTTAAAATAAAGAACATAAAACCACATGAAAAAGATACTTATTGCTGATGATTCAAACATGGTATATCAGCTAGTTGAGCGTACCATTAAATCTGATGAAGACAACGATTACGAAATCTATTCTGCTAAGGATGGTCTTGAAACCATTATCCAAACCGTTAAACTCAAACCAGACTTAATCTTCATGGATTACGAAATGCCATATCTTACCGGATTTGAAGCAATTGAAATCATTAAGTCAAACAATGAACTAAAAGATATTCCAATTGTATGTTTTACATCCAGAGACAGCGCGTTTGATAAAATGCATGGCATCATGCTTGGTTGTGCAGATTATATCTCTAAAACCATTAAAAAAGAAACACTAAAAGAACTCATTAGTAAGCATATTCCAAATGAACCTAGCTGAATTTCAACAAAAAATATTGTTAAAAAAATACCCATTGCAAGAACCAAAAACCATGTATGTCTCTTTTGATTCAGACAATGGTCGCGTTTCCATTAATGCAAATGACATCCTATTTTTATCAAAAACAACAAACTACGATAAAGTCTCTTTCAGTAAGGAATACATTATCGGCTATCACTATTTTAACAATAAGTTCTATACGATTATTGATAAAACACCAAGCAACAAAAAAGAAACAGACGAGCCTTGTATATTGATTACCAGAAAAGAGCATCTTTCCATCTTAGTACACAATATTACAATCAGCGATGTTTTAGATGGAGAACTCTATGAATGACTTAAACGAATACAAATTGCCCATTATCGGACACTTACCAATAAAAACACAATATATCATTTCAACACTTGCAATTGTTCTATCAACAAGTTTGTTCATTCTTTTGTTGGTATTAAGTTTGTCTGGTAATTCTGAACTAAAAAATATGGAAAACCAATATTTCAATTTAATGCAGAATCCCCAAAACATTCAGCAAACTGCACAAACCAATTTCCAAGAAGTAAAAGAAATCAAGAATGATAAATATGTGGAAGCCTATGTAAATGTTGCTAAGGGGATTGAAGTAAATAAAAACCTATACACCATTCAACAGGAAGTCATTAATGCTCGTGAAACGGATACTATAAACGTTTTTTATTTATTCTTAGCTGTTTCCATGTTAATTCTCTCCGGTTTTTTCATTTATGTTCTATTCAATGTTTCCAAATTCCAAATGGAACTCATATCAGAAAAAGACCGACAAGCAAAATTTAATCATGAAACAGACATCATGAAATTAATCGGTGAGATTTTATCTATGCAACAGAACGATTTGAGTATGTTGCTGACAGTAAACGAATCAATGACTGGACAAGTTGCTGATGAACTCAATGTTATTTTCAAAGACCTGAACATCTTGTTTACTGAATTAAAACTGAAAAACAATGAGTTATTGATTAAAGCGAACTACAATACAGAACGTATGGCAGAAGCTAATGTCAATTCTTTGAACATCAGTAAGACTTTAAGGGATTCTGTTGGATTACTGGATAATTTTAAAGAAACGACAGAAAAACTAAGGAAAATATCTAATGCTTCTTCGTTTAATCGTGTGGTATTTGAAGACGATTTTAATTTACATGAAAAAACTTTGAATCGTTTTATGACTAACTTCAAGTCTCTTGGTGAAATGATTGAACTATTGAAAAACATTTCTGAGGACACCTCTGTTTTAGCATCTAATGCAGCAATTCAATCTTCACAAAACGATAATGTTCGCCGTATTATTGATAGAATTACCGAACTGTCTAACCAGTCTGATGAACTAACCAAAAAGTTTGCTATTTCTATTGATAAAATGTCAAATGATGCCAACGATATTGAACACCAAATGCAACAAATTAAATCAAAAATCCAATTGGATAAACAGGAAAAAGAGAAGTCCAAAAATATTCGCGGTATATCTGCTTTAGTATCTGAATATACTGGTACTTGCAATGATTTGTTATCTAAGTTGAACGAGTTGATTGAATTGGACAAGGCAAACAATTTGTCTGAAACTCATATTTCTAAGAACTTTGAAAAAATGGTTGAACTGGTCAAAGAAATCAATGAAAAAGTTAGCAAGTATAAAACAAGCTGAAAAACTTGTTCAATCGCTTGAAATGATGTACATTTTATGAAAAGAAAACCTTTAATTATGATGAAGAAAACATTGTCTCTTATTGTATCTGCTGCACTACTTGCTGGTTGTGCTACAGCAGCCAAACACAAAAAGGGTGACGATTGGACTGAATTTGGCAAGATGTTCCACCAAGATATGAAAGAGTCTGGTGATAGAATTCAGAAACAATTAGAATTACTGAACGAAACAAGCAGAACAAAAGGCAAGTCTGCCGAATACGTTGTTCCGCACAACAACAATGTCAAAGAGATTACTCCTGATGATGTTGACTTGATGATTGAAAAAGGCATCACAACTAACCATGTCCCTGTTGGTTACGATATGCCATCCAATCCACAACCTATTAAAAGTGATGAACCACAACCTGTTGTTGAAACAACTGTCAAACAAGAAGTTCGTAAAGAAGTTGTTGACCGTTTTAGAAACCGACAATTAAGCCGTGTTAATTTGAATGGACAGAAGATTGTTGAGAGTCCATTCAAAAAACAACAAAAGGCACCAAAAGCAAGTATCAATAAAGCAATTAGCTTGAACGGTAGCCACAATACTACTGATTTGGTAAAAATGTTGGCACATGAAGCAGGGTATAAGTTCAAGTTATCTGGTGAAGACCGCAAGATTGAGATGATTATTGCTCACTTTAACGGTTCGATTAAAGACGCTCTGATTGGTGTTGGTAATGGTATCGGTAATCGCGCGTTGATTCGTGTTAATACGAAGAACAAAACCGTTGTGTTGGAGTATAAATAATGAAGAAACTTTTAATGGTTGCTGTGCTGTCTGCTATTTCTCTGGCTCACGCACAGCCAAAAGAAGATGCTGTTCGATTATCTGATATTAAGTCTGGCAAGATTAAGGCGACTCAGAAAGATTTGAAAAAATCCAAAGTTCCTACTTTACGCGCAGAAGCTTTAAAAGAAGTTGCTTTGCAAATGGGTTCTAGTTATGGTTTGGCTTATTTTTACAATGGTATTTATGAGCGTTTTATCAAAGGAAACGAAGCCGAATTGGATAGAAAGTATGATTTTGAGAAACTGAGTTTGAGTGCTGGTGTGATGCCACCTATTTTGAGTCAAAATTTCTCCCATTATGAGTTGGTTGATGACAACCATGTTGTTATTTCAGATAAAGACTTCAAGATTGAAGAACCTGCTCGCATGGTGTCTGTTTATCCAACTTGGCGTGATTATTTGCAGTTTGACTTTAAAGCGCCTGATTTACCCACTACTAATTTCTTACCCAAAAACTCTGCCGAACGTTTAATTTGGGATGAGAATGTTGAAAAAGGTTGGGAATTGGGTAAACAGCAAGCTTTTAATATTTACAAAGATGCCAAAGGTAAATTGGATAGAGATTATGAAGGCATGATTTTATATAAACAAGCATTGGTGAATGGTCAAATTACACCTACTGTTGTTGCCAGTTCTAATCTTGGCGTAGAAGGTGATGGTAAGACATTGAGTGTGAATAAACGGTCGATTCAGATTACCAACCACTCAGAATTCATTGTTGATTCTAAAAAATGGAAATCAAAAACACCTGCAAGTTATAAAAACAAAGACAATAAGGTGTTTTAAAAATAGGAACTCTAAGGAGTTCCATTTTTTATTATTAAAACTGTTGCTTCCAAAATATCCAGATTAAAGTCTTCAATCTTTTGACTTATAATTTGAATATTTTTTCTTTGTTTGAAACGATAACAATAAGTTAGTCGATATTTCATTTCAAAGCTCCAGAAATCACATTGGTTACTTTCTTTGGTTTCATATGAACACCACAACTATCAATAAAAGTGGAAAACGTTATTTCAAGTGGTGGTTCATATTTGTAAGTGAAATAGCAACAAACAAACAAATTTAAATTTATGTTCATTTTTATTTAATCTGTTCATAATCAAATGCTTTTATAAGAATAAATCTATTATCGCCAACAAAATTATAAAAATCAGGCAAACCTATCTATTACGAGACTGAATTAGTTTTTTTAAACAGTTATAAGTCTTTAGATGGATTAAGTGAGTTATTTATCTTATTATTTCTATAATAAGATTTCATTACTTCTAGTAAAGCATTCGAAGCTCCTATCCAATCAAATTCTCTAGTAGCTATCTTAATAAGATGAATAGCTGCAATTCTCTGTGGGCTGTTGTAACAAGTGGTCAATCTATATTTCATAAATTTTCTTTCTTACTTTATCCACCAATCTTTTCGTCTTGGTTTTGGCGGTTTATTCTGAGTTTTAAAAAGTTCATCAATATTTTTTGATAAAGTAGAAAAGATAGACTTACCACCAGAATTTTTGTAACAATTGTTAAGTCTGTACTTCTTTTTGTTGTCAAAAATCATATAAAATCCAATGCTACATGCCATAATAGGTTTCGGTTCTCTGTAATAACAACATATCAATTTATAATACATAATTGTTATCTAACAGCTTATCAGTCGATAGTTTGTTTTTAAACCAGTTTTTCATTTCATTTTGTCTCGCCTTTATTTGTTTTTTTAATCGTCTGTCTTTGATTTTATTGATAAAAACGTCTTTTTCCAATTCATCACCTACAACAGCAAGAGAAGCATCTAAAATTGGATTACCAAATACAAACGACATCATTTGATTGCTCACGCCATCTAGTCTTTCTGTTAGGAAAATCATAGAGAGCATCTCATCTAAGTCTTCTTTAAGATAATGTAACCGATAGATATCCACATTGTAAAACAGAGCAACAATAATCTTTACAATATCCAAACGAACATCATCTGTTTTTTGCTCGTTCACAACCTTAATGTAATCATTTAAATTACCCACTTCCCCATCTAAACCATTCATAAACTGAATGACATTATTAATAGACAAAGAAAGAAGACCATTTTGAGGATAACCATCGATACCCACATCTTTATTGCTTGCAATCAGGTATATTGATTTTTCACATAAAAATATGAAATCCTTAATGGAAATTTGCTCTCCATAAGATTCCTTAATAATATTTTCAGGTTTCTTTACACGAAACATGTTACAATCGCTTTTCCAGATTATAGATTTTTAATCATTATTTTTCAACTTGGAGATAAACCTATGACTACCATCATCCATCAAGACGACATTATTGCTACAAAAGACAACCTCTATACAATGGAAGAACTTGTGAAAAAGAACGGTCGCAAAATCAAAAAACGTTACCGTAATTTGACTGGTCAACTGATTGACACTTACGAAGGTGTTGCAATTCGCTATATAACAGCACTTGGTTATTCCTTTGTTGCACCTGAGAGCGAACCGTTTGTTCTCGGTGATGATGTTGCTATGAATAAAACAGCCAATATACAAAACTTATCACCAGACGAACTAGACGAAATTCGCCATTACCTACTTGATTTCGTACAAGACGAAAATCGGTTGGTAACTTATGATGAAAATGAAGCAGAAATTATACGCCAAACACTTATTCAACAATTTGGCGTACTGTCTAAGCTAGAATATGTTCTAAAAGATGGTGAGGTTGAAGAATTTCACATTGAAATTATTAATAAAAAAATCTACCAGCGATTCGTAGTAAATGGCGATTACCCACAAAACACTGGTGTTTCACAATTTAATTACGACAAAATCGTTAAAGCAGAATTACTCGAAGAGCCACAGAAATTCTATGTGGTAGAAAATGACATACTGGTCAACGGATTTGTTCTATAACATCCTCAACAGAATCAACTGTTCTTACATGAATAGGGTCAAATAGGAGAATCTTAGCGATTCTCTTTTTTTTATCCTCGTCTTCGTCTCTTTTGATAAACGTATAATCAAACACAGGGAACCCATACATCCTAACCATGCGCCTCATGTTCCTTACTTCATCTAATCCGTTTATCACCAAACTATGATAATAATTGTCTATCAATATAATTTCATCACCAGTAATTCTGATGTTATCAATAAAATCAAGAATATCGGCATATTCTACAAGCGCACGAACATTATCAGTCAACTCACGATTGATATCCAATCTATTTATGAATTTACCGGTATCTCTTTTCAACAACTTTACTTGTCTTCCTGTTTTTTCTTGAAGTAGATTTTGTATTTTCAGTTTTTCGTAATTTGAGAAATTCTCTAGACTAATCTGCATATGCTTTAACTAAATCCCTGGTCAATGTGGTAATCTTTTCGTCAAATCGTTTTATATACCTCATTTTCTGATTGTAATCAATGTAAGTCTCATAATTATTGTGATACACAGGATTAATAATGTTGCTGTACAAAAAGCTTATAATTGATAATACATTGTAAGTATCACTTAAATTCAATTCACCGCTAAAATAATAATCTCCGACATCCTTATCAACACCATTTATTTCATTGAACTTCTCTGACAATACAGCAATAATATTACGCCACATCTCACGATAAGTTTCTTTTTTCTTATCACTAAGCTCAATATTGTTTTCCATATCGTACTTTAAGGCATCAAAAAAAGTATCCATTTTTTTCTTGTTGTGAATAATGTGCAAATTGTTTTTATGAAAACGAGCAACATCTTCCGTATAAGAACAATAGTCAAAATATTTTGTAACCAATGTCTGATATTCCGGATTATCGCAAACCATACGTTTCACAGTATTGCCGATAAGAACGTAAGTGTTGTTTTTTTGCTCTTTTAAAGAACGAACATCCAACATCAGTTTTTCTTTTTCATCACGGTCAGTAGGTGGATTGTATTTAAGCTGCTTTTTTAATGGCTTGTATGCGTTATTTATTTCTGTGTATCTTAGTAATTCTCTATCAAGTATTTTCAATTGTTCTGCATCCAAGCTGATGTCTTCAATATTCATCTGTTTAACTCTTTCAGAATAAGCTACAATATTGAAATCTTAGAAAGGAAAACCAAAATGGAAGAACTTGAAACAGCACTAAAAAACCTTAAAGAACTTTCCTTTTATTTATCCGATGACAAACTACCTGAACAGCAAAAGTTCATCGAGAAATATATGAAAAACAATGCACCAGAACTGCAAAAAATTATCAAATCAGGTGGTAATGTTGTTGATGTTATCACCACAAAATACAACGAATTAAAAAGCAATACTTACCTCATACCACTACTAAAACTTTATCGTTCGCGTGCAATCAATTACCCCAATGACCAAATGATGCTAGATGATTTACTGATGATATTGCACACCAATCGTGCAGACATTTTGCCTTGTGTTAAAATCCCATATGACACTTTTCTTGAAAAAATTGGCAATCACATATGAATAAAAAGAACGGTTTATTAATAGTTGGAGACCCACATTTAACATCTCGACAAATCAGTAAAAGACATGATTTAGTCAGCACAATGGAAACCTGTTTGGATAAATTGTCTCAGGTTGTCAAAATAGCAAACAGAGAAAATCTCTTTGTTGTTTTTCTTGGGGATTTCTTTGATTCAGATAAAGAAAACAATATTTATCTTCTTACAAAAACAATCAGAATCCTAAAAGGATTAGACCACAAACCGCTAACCATTGTAGGCAATCATGAAAAAACAGAAGACAAATTAGCTGATTATAATATGTTGGTCTCCTTAATTGAAGCTAATGTAATGGATGTTTTTATTGATAATAAAATCACAAGAATACTAGAGTTACACGACAAAACATTAAACAAGGATTACCACATTGCCATTGGTGGAACAAATTACGGTTCAAAAATACCAGATAAAGTTGCAAGACCAGATAATGTAGAGAAGCTTATTTGGATTACACATCATGACTTACTGTTTAAATCAGCTTATCCTGGTGCTGTACCATTGAAAGAGATTGACGGTGTTGATTTGGTTATTAATGGTCATATGCATAAAGCACAACCGCAGCAACAAGAGAAAACAACCACTTGGTGTTGTCCCGGAAATATATTACGACAGACAGTTGATTTAGCTGAACAAAAGGTTTGCGTGTTTATGTGGACGTTGAACAACCATGAAAATGAGTATAAAAAGCTGATTCCAATAGAATTGGAATATCAAAAGGATATCTTTAAGAAACCGGAAGTCATTGAAGCTGACCTTGATGCTAGAAATGATTATCGGTTTAATGTTAGAAACAGTGAAAAAATGGGTTTTGTTGAAGCTCTGGAAGCCATTAAAATTCAGAATGACAATAATGTTACTGATGATAGGGCTGTTGTAATTGATGGGATGAATGTTTTATTTGAGGCAAAAGATGTTCCAGAAGACATTAGACAAGATTTGCTAAATTTGGCAAATTCGGTTGAGCTATGATTGCATACTTAGTAAAATAGGTTTTTTCATAATCATAGGAACTAGGAAAAATGAGTTTTCAAAAGATAGTGAAAACCAAAAAGCTTGTATCGGAATCTAAAAAAATCAAAGCACAAACACGCCAAAAAGCAAAACAGAAGCGATATGTTAAAACGTTTAAGAATGATAAAAAGAGCGAGTTAGAGTTTGTTTTTGATGAAATCATAAACGAAGTTCGTAATGATATGTGGCAGAAGTATCGCCAGTGGTTCAATTTGGATATCAACATCAAGATTGGTAGTGATGCATTGGAGCTGGATTTTTTGGTTGATAAAAAGATTGGTTTTGAGATTAATGGTTTTCTGCACCATACTCTAAATAATTTAACTGGACTGAAACGTAAATTTGTTCAAGATGCACACATGGACAAGTTTAATTATATGCAAAAACGTAAAATCATGATGTTCAGTTTCTTCCCACATCATTTTGATGATATGGAAGACTTGAAGGACTTGGTAAGAAATATCATTGAAAACAACTTGTACTACAAACAACAAGACAACCAATATCATATCGTCAAAATCAACAATTTTGACACATTACTTTTAGGTAATCGCTTCATTATTACACATGATGATTTTAAATTCCATCAGAATAACCATCAGTTTATCTTTAATGAAGAAATGCAACCAATTGCTGCTTTATTAAAAACAAACTGTTTGTCTGGATATCCTGAAATTGGTCAGAATGCCTATCATTTTTCTTTAATCAAGGAGAACGTCTCTAAACAACAGATGTTGGATATCGCTATGTTTTTGAAAAAACAGAATATCTCTGTCATTGTGAATAACGATTGTCAATCAGATATTGCAAAACATTTTGCTGATAAAATTAAAAATAAAACACAACGTAACATTTTAATGGCTAAAGATTATAAAAAGAACATTCCAGAGAAAGTTGACCATCGTGAAAGACAGCAAGTGATGCGTAAGATTGAACAAAATGATAGTATGTTATATAAGTTTTTGAATAATAAAAGAAAACAATATTTTATGCCATCTGGTTACACTGTTTTTCATTGTGGCGTATAAGAAAAAGGGTCTCCAAATGGAGACCTTTTAATTTATCGAATAACAATATTCCAAATCAATTTAGATGGGATGATTGTTTCTGTTTCATCATTATCCAAATAAACAGGTACGTTTTCTGGAAACGGAAATGGGCATGTTTTATCTGTCATAGTAATCGTTTTTGCTTGTTTTAGTCTTGATTTTAGTGGTTGTGGAATATTGTAGATTCCCTTAATTTTAGCGATAACATAAGGCTGATTTTTCAATTGGTTGGCTCTAAGATTGGCTCAACATTATCTCGCCTACTTGACAACAAATCACCAACAGCAGAAACAAAATCACCAAGATATGCAACCAGAAGCGAACGAAGATTTAGTCATGTCGATAAAAAAGAATTTGATAGATTTTCGATGAAGCTCAGTGTTTCATTGTTGAGTTTTTTCATTTCGATTGTATATTTCCATTTGCTTCCACTGTTTTTCTGTTCTCATTTAATTTCCTTCATATAAGTAATAATTTCTTCCTGTCTGTCTTCCTGATAACCGAATAGAATTTGTTTTCTAAGCTTTCTCTCTTTTCTATCAATAAAGAACTTCTCTATCTTTAAGCAAATCATATCAAACTTGTACCACCAAGTTTTATTGTAGTCTTTATTTTCTTCTTGATAGACCGCAATAATTGAATCTATCGGTTTAAGAAAGAGTAGTTTTCTCATTGCTTTTGCGATTTTATCATCAATCCATTTCTTTTGTACAAAATAAATCTTGACGTTTGACCAATCGCTTTGTTCGTACCAGAAGTGATAAAGCTCTGGTTTCAATTGCCGCAACATCTCTTTATTGTGCAACTGGTTCAACTTAATTTTTTCTTGTTGCGATAGTGTTTCATATTTCTCTTCTGATAAACAAATAACCCCATCACTATATGGGGCGAATACTCTTAAAACATTTTCTTGATTTTTTCCATAAACTTTTTGTTTTTTGTTTAACTTTAAAGACAACTTTGTTGTTTTCCAAATCTGGAAACTCACCAAATCGTTTTTCTATCATTGCCCTTAAACTACGACAATCGGATAAGTCTTTATCTCTAGGCGAAAAACATTTTGTCAAAAATAATCCCTTTTCGTTGATTGTCTTGACATAATTTTGGTTTTCCAAGTCAACCTTTTCCGCATATGAGATAAGCTCTTTATAAGTCATTCCACCGTTTAATTTAGTTCTTTATTTTTCGCTACTACCATCGGTTGTCACATTAGCTCGTTGAAATAACACATTATTTTGGAGGATGTAATCATTGACGACAAAAAATATTGACGCAGGGAAAAACGGTAAAACCACAATAAAACTATTTTAAAGCTATGTTAAACGCTGCTAACTGATGAGTTGTATATTTTTCTTGTAATTCATGACTCAATTTATTTACATTTTGTGATGTATAAGCAGGATTAACTTTGGTTAATAATATTTCTGCTTTTGCACATTCCATCTCCATCATTTTTTCATATCTGCTATAAGGCAAACTGTGTATCATACGGTTCATTGCCTTAATCTGACTTTTCTCTGATTTCAATCTGCTAAAATTCAGATTTTCCATTTTAATTTCTACAACGCCCATATTCAACGCCTGTTGGATAAACGTTTTGATTGCTGACAGTAAACTGTTTTTTCTTTGATTACTGTTGGCATTATTGTGTAAAAAATTAACTGTTTGGAAATGAATGGGTTCGTTGTTCTTAGTAATACAAAAATCAAGATGCCCGTTATTAAAATCGACTCCTGCTTTTTTACCCTGTTTCTTGTGTTTTAATTCGGGCATTGGTGTCATCACCTGTAAAAACAACTTGGTTTTCTTTTTGGTTACATGTTTAACCAATCTGAATGATGAATTACCGGCAGCCAAAGCATTAACCAACATAGTTCGCCATTTTTCTTTTTTTCTAACAGCTAAGTCCATGTTGATATCAATATTGATTTTAACTCCATCGGAGACTTCCAATTCCAATACAAATTGATTATGGCGAACATGTTTGAATTTAAAATGATGGCTGCCATATGATGCATAACCATCATGACTACTGAAAACAAAATTGTTTCGTTTTTGCTGAAAAGCAATCAGGTCTTTGCGTTGTAAACCACGTCCACCACAGGTCATACCTGATTTCTTGATTTTGTCAATTTGATGAAGTAACACACTGATTTCTCGTTTATCTAGAAAATATTGTGTTCTAATGTTTTTACGTTCTTTATATGATTTACCATTTAAATCATAGGTTTTCTGTTCCAGTCGGTAAATCTTGTATTTCAGTTCGCTAACTTTTTGTTTTCTTGCTTCAGGAAACAATTTAACTTGCTTTTTTGCTTCTCTGGCAATTGAATTGGCGTATTGGCTGTGTATACCAAATTGTTTGCAAAACTCAATCTTTTTTAAATCAAGAACATCTTTACCGTTGGCATGGAAAAAGTTATTGACACAGTAGCGATAGAACTTACCAATGTTTTTCATTAAGACATCAATTTGCAACCTCTGTTCTACATCGATAAATTGGTCAATCCGCGTTTGTAGTGTCCGATACATGTTCTAAGTCTCTAATGATTGTTCATGCTATAAATGTTTACTAATAGTCCAATAATACATCAATCAAAATGAAAAGTCAAATAAATAATGAAAATTTATTAACAGTTTAAGACCTACGCGAAACATTAAATCAAAAACGATGTCATTGTTATTGATAAAACGTAAAGCAGAATAGTCTTCATCTTTATGACGCTTCTTAATTTCTTCATTTAAAGCATGAACATCAAATTGCTCTACTTCATTTTTAATAATGTTGAGAATCTTTAATCTGTTTCCCTCGTCATCATCAATAAGAATATCAATATCACCAGTCATACGCTCAGACATTCGCAAACGCATTGCTTGCCCACCAACGAGCAGATATGGAATGTTTTCCTGATTAAACAAGAAAACCAAATGTTATCAAAGTTCTTCTGATTAATTTCTTCTTCAGTCATAACAATTTTTTATAAATATTTTGTGGATTCTCTTGTTTTTCAATAAGGTCAAATAATGTTTTTCGAAGAAATGGGCTACGGGAATTACTTAAAACTTTTCTTAAAGTGTATTCCTGACCAACAAGAACTTTTTCAAACTCTTTGTTTACCTCTTCAGAAATTCTGACTTCCAATTCTTGTTTTTCTTTTTCAAGTTGTATTCTGGTTTGTTTGAAAATTGCGTCAAGATATTCTCTATCACGACCAAACTCATCTTGTGAAACTATGAATTGATACTTAATCTTATCTGCTCCATATTTTTGTTTGATATATGATTCAACTTCTTGTAAATCACTTAAAGTAAACTCAAAACCAAGTTTAAAACGAATATATTTAAAGTATTCTTCGTTTTCTGCAAAATCAATTGAATTTTCAATTCCTTCATGTTCTTCAACCAAATCAATCAGTTTTTCGTTTTTTACTTCTTCAAACATTGTTTGCTCACTTTCAAAATAGAGGTGGGAGACTCTTTTAATAGCTCTCTTGCTTTTTCCATTTTATCAAAAAAAGCAAATTTCCGACAACCAATAGTTTTATCTTGCTGAAAATCAAAAACAGAAATTTCATATTGTCTTGAATCCGCATTGTAATTTACATCAATGGAATAATTAAAATCGTCAGAAAAATCATGCTCCCCGTTTTTCCAATCAAAAACATCACAAGGCATTGGTAATCGGTTTTCATCTAACAATTTTAAAAAATCTTTTCTTGCTCTTACCACGTTTTCATATGGCTCATTTTCACAATATTTAATTCTATCGTAAACATTATCAATATCGATTAACTTGTTTTCTATTCCAGAAACAATCCATCGTTTATCATTATCGCTAAACCGATATAATTTTGATACCGCAACATCATCTAGACGTGGAATTATTAAAAGAATATTTTTTTCCCCGACATCAATAAATCTTTTTATTGCCCTTTTTGCCCAGTTTACTGGTAGAGAAGAGGTATTTGGACTGCAACCGTCTATATAATATCCAACTTCGTGATGGAACTTTGAATGTTCTTTAAAATCGTTTAAATCAAAAATTGCATTAGGGTCATTCGGTGTATAACAATCAATATCGTTTGACATCATCATGTTTCTTGGAATTTTATTTGCTTCTACACCTATTACTGACAAACTTCCAAGAATAACAAATTTATCATATTTCGTTGATTCATAAATAGAGCGAAACACATTGTCAATTATTTTTACTTGTTCTTCCATTCTTCAAATTCCTTTTTATTAATAACAAACGGATGTGTTTGTGCAAGCTGTCGTTTCATTTTGTGATTAATAATCATTTCTACTTTTATATTAAAAATATTGTGCTCCCAGAAATTAATATAAAAGTCATCAACCAACAAATTTCGCCATTTATCTATTTGCTGTTGTGCTATATTTAACATTTCTTTTCGAAACAACTTGTTTTTACCCATTTCTTCAATGATGCTAATTAAATATTCCAATCTTTCAAGTTCTTTTTTTTCTATTTCTTTTATCGCTAAATATCTCGTAAATCTCTGATACCTTTGAATTAAAATCTCCCTCTTTTTATTTTCAATATGTCTTAATCGTTTTTGATGATGAAGCATACTACTTGGAATCATTGTTTAAATCCTTTGTGTAAACCATATTCCCATTTTCATCACGCTTAAACATCTCATTTAAAGCTTTAAATGAAAAGATATTCAAGAATGCGATAGAACATAAAATCAATGGAACATAAATGTGTGCAATACTGATACCACTTTGTGGCAATAATAACCAAAACAACAGTACACCCCAGAAAAGGATGAAACAATAGTTGATAAAGACAAACTTCTTATCATTCACGTGTTTTCTCAGTCTGCTGATAGGGTAAATAACCAGAAGAGTGTATAAGAAACTGAACAACCCAAAGCCACCTATTGTATAAACAAAAGCAACGAATCCTGCCACACCTTTTTGTTCTGATGTCATTCCTGTTGTTTTAAACACCATAAAGCTGGCAATAAAAATCAAATTAAGAATGACACCAGATACAATAAAACCGAATAGCGGTGAAATAAGAACTGGGAACGGTTTCATCAACCATGTGTTAATGGTTCTGGAAAATTTGTGTTCATTGTATTCATCAACCTTGTTGCGAATATAATCGCCGTATAGCATAATCAAGCCTTTCTTGAATTAATATTTTACTATGTTTGTTTGTCTGTGCAACGGAATCAAAGAGTCCGAAATTTTATCAATAAAAAGAACCACTAATATTAACAATGTCCCACAAGAATATCACGATAATCTGTCCTACCATCTGCAATTACAAGAAATCGGTTTATCTCAAAATGAATTTGACCGACTTCTTGTAATTATGTATGAACTGGACTTGTTGTTTTCTTGTGGAACTTGTTTGAGTTACTTTGTAGAGCTGGTTAAGAACGAAGCTCAGTAATTCGTTTTTTGAGTAACTGGTTGGTTAGTTTGCCAAAAGCATCCTTTAACTCGTCTTCATTCATATTAGCGATGTCTTCAGGTAAATCATCAACTGACAATTTATTAATATCCAACATTTGCACATTCATTTTTTCCTGCAATATATTTCTTACTGTTTCGATAGGATAGTGTTCCATTAGAGATTCAAACTTATGATGTGCAATATTGCTAAACTCGATAATCGGATTTTTGTTAATTCTTGCGACATATTGGACTGACCTTTGTTGCTCATCCATTTCATTTAACTGTTGTGTCCACATTTTATCCAATGTTTCAAGCAACATATATCTTTCAAATTTCATTGGTTCACCACCATCTAGCAGCCTCATGTTGTTCCAAAAATGACGATAAGAATCAAAGATAAAATCACGAACATGTTTTAAAAGTTCATCAATCTCTTCTTCCGTATTGTAGTCCTTGTTTTCATCGATAAAAACAGCAGTTTTAATTTTATTTAGAACATAAAGGTTTTCTTCTGTTTCAGAATCATCACAGATTTCATAAACCAATTTGTTTCTCAATCGCTCATTGGTATCAACCATTGTATTTTCATCATCAAAAACCAAAGTTTTTGCAAACTGATACATATAATCCAATACCATCTCTTCAATTTGCTCCTTAGTGGCGAACAATATGTCATCACGTAATTTATTGACCGTCATTCGCTGCATATGAATAGCTGTATCAAATGTACGTACATATTTTCTTTGGTCTGCATAAGCTGCTTCAATGACTTCCTGATTAGAAGAAATGGTTTTTGCCCATGAAGTCATTCCAACTTCAAGCTCTTTATCTTTAAATTGGGAATTGGCAAAGAATTTCTTAGCAAATGCCAGCACTTCAGGTTTGACATTTTTCTCCAACAAATAGTCTTCCAATGAAACAAAAAACACTGATTCACCAGCTTCACCTTGACGACCTGCACGACCACGAAGTTGATTATCAATACGTCTTGACAAGTTTTTCTCTACACCAATGACACACAAACCATGTTTCCACACATAGTCATACACGGGTTCAATGGTTTTATGTTCTTCATAGATTTGATAATCCACATATAGTTCTTCTAGTGTTTTATCTGATAACCATTTACTGTCACCATATAGTTGGAAAAACTCTTCAAACTCTTCAAAATTGTTTTTCTTGGATAATTCCATAACCTTATCAAAAAACGGATTGGGTTCTTCATGTTTCGGTTTTACCAACTTGATATCCGTACCGCGCCCAGCCATATTGGTTGAAATCGTTATAGCGTATGGAACACCAGCATATTTGATGATTTCAGATTCTTGTTCAGCCATTGATGCTTTGGCGTTTAGCAACTTGAATTTAAATCCTGCTTCTTTTAGTTTTTGTGCTACTTCTTCTGATACAGCGATATCAGCCGTACCAATAAGAATTGGTTGTCCGTGTTCATGTTTTTCTTTTATGTATTCAATCAAGAACTTGTATTTGATTTCTTTATTGAGAAACATTTTGTCTGAATGGTCTATTCTGGCAACAGGTTTGTTGGTTGGAATGACAACCACATTCATTTTGTATACTTCGTGCAATTCTTTTTTTTCGGTATAAGCGGTACCAGTCATACCTGCACGTTTTTTGTATAGCGAGAAGTAGTTACTGTATGTTATTTTTGATAGAATTGAGTGTTCTTTCTTAATAGTAACACCTTCTTTTAACTCAATTGCCTGATGAACACCATTTTGCCATCTGCTACCGTGTTTGACACGACCCGTATTGCTATCAATGATTTTCACTTGGTCATCTTCAACAATATAGTCAATGTCTTTTTCAAAAAAATATTGGGCGCGAATTGCGTTCTCAATTAAGCTCATATAATGGCTTTGATTGGAGTAAAGCTCTTCCTTATCGGTAATGTAATGATTAGCAATCAGATATTGTTCAATTTTGTCATAACCCGTTTCAAACATATTGATTGTGCCGTCTTTTAAGTTGATGAAGTAATCTTTTTTAACAATTTGTCCTTTATCAATCTTGCGTTTTTTCAGCTCTTCCTCACTTAAATAGAGTAAACTCTCTACTTCCATGTATTGATTATCATAAATGATTTCGTCAATCTCGCTTTTCTCAATCACATTATCAACAATATGTTTAGCTTGTGCGATAAAATCAGAATCGTAGTCATTCTCTCTAGACAAAATCATTGGTTTTTTTGCTTCATCAATCAAAATGGAATCTGCTTCATCAATTAAAACATAGCCGAACGATTTATCAGTCATGTATTTCTTGTCTTTATCGGAAACAATTTGGTTTCTCAGATAATCAAAACACAGCTCTGCTGCCGAACTGTAAATAATATCGGCTTGGAAAACAGTTTTCTTATCAATCTTTTTCTCATGTGTCGCAGTTTCATTAAAGGAAACAGACAAACCAAATAAATCATATAATGGTTTCAATTCTGTTGCATCACGATGTGCCAAGTAATCGTTTGTTGTAACGACATGGACTTTATTTCCTTGCAGTGCTTGATGGATAATTGGTAGGGTTGAGGTTAAGGTTTTACCCTCACCAGTTTTCATCTCAGCAATTTGTCCGTCATCTAATACAAGGCCACCCATAAGTTGTACGTCATAGTGTTTTTGATTAAGTGCGATTTCTGCTGCTTTTCTGATGACTGCGAAGTCTTTTATGGTGTCTCTGTTGTTTTGTTTTAGGTATCCGGAAACAAAGCTTTTCATTTCAGAGTAAGAAATGATATTGTCAAGATTCATATTTGTTGCTGCTTGATTGATTTGAGCAACCTGTGATTGTAACTTTTTAATGATTTTCTTTTGAGTGCGATTATCTGGTGATATCCAGTTGATTAATTTGTCAAACATGATGAAAACTTTTTAGACCAATGTACATCTATTTTACAAATTGGTCTATTGTCTGACGATATTTTTTATGTGATTGTAATAGGAAGATTTGGACATCTAATTGAAAATTAGCTTAATTTATGATAAAATTAGAAGAATTTACTATTCAACCAAGTAAAGTTAAACCATGTTAGAAATTTTATTCTTTTGCATTACTGCTGCGGCCATAGCCGGTTTTTTAAACCACAAAGTTCTTAAAATGCCACCGGCAATTGGTATTACCATTATTTCCAGCTTGTTTGTGTTACTGATTGAAGCAACAAACGGTTTTCAAAGTACGGATACCGGAAGCAAGATACTCTCTTTTATCAAAGAAATTAACTTTTATGATTTTCTTCTAAACGGAGCTCTTGGTTTTCTATTGTTCGCATCGGCAATTAAGATTGATGTTCAGTTATTGAAAAACTACTGGCGACAAATATCTTCATTGGCAACAATTGGTGTCCTGTTTACCAGTTTTATTATTGCCGGATTACTTTATTTGGTTTCCGGAGCACTTGGTATTCAATTACCGTTTATCTGGTGTTTGTTGTTTGGTGCGTTTATTTCGCCGACAGACCCGATTGCTGCTTTAGCTATTTTAAAAAGTGCAAATGCACCAAAATCTCTTGAAATGAAATTGGCTGGTGAGGCCATGTTTAATGACGGCATGGCAATTGTTATTTTTATGTCTGTATTTGGTATTGCAGCTAAGGGTGTTGAGTTTAATGTTGTTCATTTTGGTGTTGATTTGGTAAAAGAAATCTTTGGTGCCGTTGCCTTTGGTGGTGCATTAGGTGCTCTCTACTGCTACATTATGAAGCACATTAAAGACCTGACAACCACTTTGATTTTCACATTGTCATTGTGTCTTGGCTCTTACATGGGCGCTTTACTGTTGCATTTCTCTGCACCTATTTCTGTTGTGGTGTCAGGATTGGTTGTTGGTACTACAATTAAGAAAATTTTCAGCGAACATGAAAGAGAACATGTTGAAATGTTTTGGGAATTTCTAGATGAATTACTCAATATTTCTCTGTTTATCATTATTGGTCTGGAAGTTGTACTTATTACATTCACATGGGATATTGTAATTTTTGGTGTGATTGCTTTTGCAGTTGTTTGTTTAAGTCGTCTCTTGGGTATTATCCTAACTGTGATTCCACTGCGTAAATACCTGTTGCGTGGTACTGTCCCATTATTGTCTTGGGGTGGTATTCGTGGTGGTATTTCATTGGCACTTGCGTTGGCCGTTGGTAATACTACTTATGGTAATACATTGTTGCCGATTACTTTCATTGTAGTAATTCTATCAGGTATTGTTCAGGGTTTGACTTTGAAAACTGTGATTAATTATTATTATCCAAATGAAGAAGAGAAACATTTGGTTTGGTATGAAAAACTTGGTGAAGTTTTAAGAATAAACTTGCTTGTTTGCCAAATGACAAAATTAACAGACAAGTTTGTCAATTTTGTATTGAGATTAAAACCAGTTAGCCAAGAACCACATGCTGTATTGGTTGACAGTCAAACTGTTGAAGAGTTGAACGATGTTTCTGTCACCAATGAGGAAAACAATTTCTAGTATTGACATCCTCCCATTGCTGGGATTCCTACTGCGATTAATCGCTTCGGTGGGTTCGTGCTGCTGGTAACTTTACTACATTACTCACTTCACACGCTCTCCGGGTATGTCATACCCTGAATTAACTTTTAAGCAACTTGAAGCTGCTGACCACGTTTTAACACATTGATTGCACCAACAACATCAGCATTTTCTGTAAAACCACATTTGAACTCCGCTTGTGTTTGTCGGTTATCTTTCGCTGTATGTCCACAATTGTGGCAACATCGACTGGTATTTTGCGGTAGAACAGCAATCAAATAACCACCATTCCAAGCCAATTTATATTCCAGTTGTCGCCTAAATTCCGACCAAGATTGGTCTAAATTTAAGCCTGATTTTTGTTTATTTGCTGATTTGGACATATTTGCTACTTTCAAATCCTCAACGTACACAATTTTTTGCTGATTATGCTGCTGATTTGATGCAAGTGGTTTTTACGGATATTTTATGGTGCAATCTAGCAATTTTGGCTTTCAACTTCTGCAAATTCTTGCTGAATTTTGTTTTGTGTTTAAACTGCTTTTGTAGTTTTGCCAGTTTTCCTTTTAAAGTTTTAAATGCGTTAATTGGTTCAAAATATTCGCCATTAGATAATGTGGCAAATCGTACAATACCCTAGTCATATTTTACTATACGTGTTAAAATGTGATTTTTATTTTAGCACAAGGACTCCATCATGGCAAAATCGACAGAAAAACTTGATAACTTGGAAGCAGCACTGGCTCAAATTGAAAAGGCGTTTGGCAAAGGTGCAATTATGAAAATGAACGAAGATAATATCGTTCATGTTGACGTGGTTTCCACTGGCTCTATTGGTATTGATAAGGCAACTGGTGTTGGTGGTTTACCACGTGGTCGTATTGTTGAGATTTACGGGCCAGAGTCTTCTGGTAAAACCACACTCACTTTGTCATGCGTTGCACAAGCTCAAAAACAAGGATTAACTTGTGCTTTTATTGATGCAGAGAATGCCTTTGACCCAGTATATGCCAAAAATCTTGGTGTGGATGTTGAGAATCTGCTTGTTTCACAACCGGATAGTGGTGAACAAGGATTGGGTATCTGTGAAGCACTGGTTGAATCCGGAGGTGTGGATGTTGTGATTGTTGACTCGGTGGCTGCTCTTGTTCCCCAAGCTGAAATTGATGGCGATATGGGAGACTCGCATATGGGATTACAGGCTCGGTTGATGAGCCAAGCTTTGCGTAAAATCACAGGAAAAGTAAAACAAAACAATGTTCTTTGTGTGTTTATCAACCAATTGCGCTCCAAAATTGGCGGTTATGGGTGTTTACAATATCACACACCCGTTTTGTTTGCTGATGGGCGAAGCATTCCTATTGGTAAAGTAGTTAAAGAACAAATTACTGGTGAGGTATGGTCTTTTAATGAACAAACCAAACAATTTGAAGCTAAACAAATTATCGACTGGCATGACAATGGTAAAGTCGAAAGTGCGGAAGACTATATTTTTGTTGCTTCCCGCAATATTTATCGCAATAAGAAAAACTATATGAACTTGACCCACAATCATAAAGTGTTGGTTATTCGTGACGATAAAGAAACATGGGTAGAAGCAAAAGATTTGGTTGTTCGTGATTTGATTGTTTCACACGAGAAAGTCATTGCACAATGCCAAGCCCTTGACTTTATTAAGGCTGTGTTGTTTACTGGTTCTAAAATTGAAACCAATAGACATGGTGCACCACGAATTAATATTCGCCGTGTAAAACTACGTGACCGTGACCAAGAGGTCGCAGAAGCATATGAAACTTGGCGACTGAAACAACTGTCTTTCTTGTCTCCACGTTTTGACAAGTCCGGCAATGTGTTCAGTACAGAGTATTTTGACAACCTGTATAACTTGCAAGAAAAACAGCAGCTAGAATTGTTTGGTGGTTCTTCAGTATCTGACTTGGCAATGTCTATGTTGATTTTTGAACGCGGACACTACTATAACAACCGGTTGCAGGTTCGTTTGTGGACGAATAAGAGCATTGGTGCCAAGTTTGCTGCCATGATGTGCAAATCTGGTTTTGAGTGTACGATTGTGAAATTCAAAGACCATGAATACTTTGATTTTTCAAAACCAAAAGAAGTTCTGAAAAAAGTTCTGGAAAACATTCCGAAAGAACTGGTACTTAAACGCTTCTCCGTTGCAAAAGAATTTGAGAAACAGGTCAAAGGCGTTAAGTTCTACAAACAACCAGAACTGATTATTGAAAATCGTGCCATCAAGTCTTCTGTATTTGCCATCAAACCAATGGCTGCCAAATTCTTTGAAGAAGACCCTACCAAGTACGATATTTCGGTTGCTGATAACCACAATTATGTTGCAGGTGGCGTTGTTGTACACAATTCACCAGAGACAACCACTGGTGGTAATGCGTTGAAGTTCTATGCTTCTATGCGTATTGACATTCGTGGTCAAACTCAGATTAAAGAGGGTGATGATGTGGTTGGCAAGGAAACCAAAGTAAAAATCGTGAAAAATAAAGTTGCACCACCTTTCCGTGAGGCACAATTCCAAATCACGTTTGGTAAAGGTTTTAATCAAACACAAGAAATTCTGACATGGGCTGTTAAATACGGTTTCGTCACTAAGTCTGGTGCTTGGTACTCTTATAAAGATGACAAGATTGGACAAGGTGAAGCAAAAACATGTCAGTATTTGGATGACAATCCAGAATTAAGACAAGAACTTCTTGATGAGATTATGAATCAGAAGTAAACTGTAGGGAGATGAAGTTCTCCCTATTTTTATTATGAGTCTTTCGCATTTTTATAATGCTGTCAATAACACTCATAAGAATTCACCAGAGTTTCTATATTTATGAAAAATACATTAAAAATAATTACGATTTTCTTTTTATTGATAAACATCAGCTTCGCAGAAACTCAAATCGAAGACAATGAAAGTGGTACTGTTTTTGAATCAAATGATAATACACCAGTTAAAAAGTTAAAAATTGTAAAGAAACAAAAACCCATTGTCTTGCCATCTGAATACATTGGTGATGATGAAGCAAGAAACAACGAACTGATGGGTAAAATGTATGAAAAGCTTGATGATGAAGCGCGTAAGTATCTTAATTTTGAAGAACACCAAGAACGCCCACAATTGATAGAATTACATAAAAAACAAGAAGTTAAAAAAGTTGAATTCAAGAATGAAAATGGATTAGAGTTTCAAGTCAAAGATTTCAATTTAATCTTTATTTACTTTGCTATTGCTGGCTGCTCTACATTTTTAATTGCTTTTAGTCGCTATATTTATGTTTTTTGTAGGAAAAAGAGATTAAAAAAATAGTCAATAGACAGAAATTGTTTTTACCTATCTTTACATCGATTAAAACAATCAAACATTTTAATCGTTATAATAGCCTACATGAGATATTCCGAGTAGGGGCTCTAGTGGGGTGTTCTAGAAACTCCACGACGTTATTCTGAAAAGTCGACAACTATGTCGGCTTTTTCTATTTTAAAAAGAAAAAATTATGGATTTGCATTACAACAACCAATCATTGGCCGCTTTAAAGTTACTCAATGAAATTGAACAAGTGTACAACTCATCAAGTAGACCAGTCATTCTGAATTGCTATATTGCTGGTGGAATTGCAGTTAATTTTTACACTGGACAAAGAGCTACTGCCGATTTAGACTTAGAGTTTGATAAACGAATTGTTTTGCCAAAATTAAGTGTTGAGTTTGAAAAACAAAAAATTTATATTGATACAAACTACACATCATCTCTTGGGTTAATCTATGCCGATTACAAAAACGATGCCATTGAAATCACACAATACCAACCAACAGATTCTACAATAAAAATTAAACCGTACTTGTTTTCACCGGAAGATTTGGTTATCAGTAAGTTATCAAGATGGGCAGAGAACGACCAGAAAGATGTGCAAAGTCTTATTGACTTAAAATTGTTAGATAAAGATTTGTTAAATGAAAAAATTGAAGACGCATTGATTGACTATATCGGTTATGATAAATTCCTGAAATGCAATATTAAAGAAATGAATGAGATGTTTACCAATGGAAAAATTCTACGAACTTCTCCTAGCTACAAAAATGGATGTTGACTATTGGACAATGCAACCCAATGAAGCACTAATTAAAGAAATTAAAAAGCTTATCAAAAAAGATGATTTTGATATTCGGACGATAGAAAACCAACTCTTTGGTTTTCTTGTTTCTTTTTGCAATAAATATCAGTTAAACGATTCTCTAAAAAGCAAAGAAGAAATTGCAAGTATTGTTGAACAAGAGTGTTTTGATATGTTTCACTACTCTGTCTTACGAGAAACTTATTTTATTTGCATCAGTAATTACAAACAACAAACGTTTATCTTAAACTTAAAAAAAATATTGGAATACTATGATTGGACTGATGGATATTCAATCTGGCAGATGGAAGACTATTGTTTAGCAATATCTTGGCAAAGAATCAAAGATAATCTTGATTATGCGTTTGCAGGATTGCTCTTTTATCCACTATAATACGTTTTATTTTCAATTGGACAAAATCATGGAAGAGCAAAATATTATTTTCCACAATATCGATGAAATCATCGCATTTGAATCCTCACGATACAAAATTATTGACCGATTCATCCCAGAACAAATGGCTAAAATCGAAGCATCGCCAAACACATTGGTTGTCATTTTGAACAAAATCATTGATGATTCATATGAAGAAAAAGGGTTAAAGCAAAAACATACTGATTTAACAAAAATGGATATCAGTACGTTAAACAAAAACGCTGTTGCTCGTTCAGATATCACCAATATTTCAATTGAAATAAAAAAAGAACTGGACAAGATTCACAACTTGTCACGCAAAGACAAAGAGCGATTCAACTTGTTCTCAACAACAAGCACAGGAAAAATGTTCAAACAAAATACTGACCGCATCAATCAATTAATTGAAGACAATCGCACAACTTTAATTCAGTTGCAATCCAGTTTGGAAATCACCTTGGCTGGTCTTGACAGACAGTACCAAGCAAATAAAAAACGTTTTGATGCTCTAGTGATTACATTTTTGAAATACATGGCTTTGCGAAACCATATTAAAGAGCATTGGGATAATATCGAAAAAGAGAATGTTGTGATTGAAATTGGTGCTCACATGAAAGACCTGTATGAAAACCTTGCCATGCTAAACACTACATTGCAAGTTGATGTGCGTACTATGTACACGTCTTCACACTATATTCGTGAAGCATCACGTTCCTTAACTGCAATGGAGAACTCTGCTGCTTTATATATAAAAACAGCAATGCTGCTTGAACCAAATAAAAACAACCGAACTGTTGTATGGAAAAACGGCAATGCCATTAAACTTGATTGGCGTGATTTAAAAACAGATGAAGAGCGCGAAAAGTATATGGACAACGAGTTTATTAAGATGAATAAAGAGTTGGAAGAGTGGAAGGCAGCAACTCAACAATTGTTCAACAAATAAAATTAAGGTGAGACATTGGTCTCACCTTTTTGATTAAAACAAACAAAAACTTAAACTACATATATAGACATGTAGTTTAAGATGCTTCAACGTAAATATATTCATTTTTTCATCATTTTTGCACTTATCGCATTTTTCCTTATCAGTCCAGCATATGCTGCTAACCCACTATCAGGTCTTAGTGATAAACTTAGTGGATGGGGTTTGGGTGGCGGTAAAGGTGGCATGGATATTGCAACCGCCTTTAAAAATCTAATCGGTTTCAATATCTTTGGTATCGCTATCGTAAAATGGGCTGCAATGGCAGTAGGTATTTTTCTTGCCGGTTTTGGTGCGGTTAAATTTGTTCGCTACTCAGATGGTAAAGAACAAATGATGCCAGCATTGTTGACCTTTTTCTCCGGTGTACTATTGGTATCTATGACATCATTGATTGGCGCAGTATCAAGCACAATGGCGGTAGATAATGCTTCAATGAGTACCAGTTTGATTACTACTTGCCAATTAGAGTTTGTCAATGATGGCTCTTGTGCAAGTGATGGTTCTATTGAAACCTATCTGCTCGGTGGCTTACACGGTGTTATCACCTTCATGAAATTAATCGGATTCTTTGCAGTGGCTCGCGGTATCTATGGATTCCATGAAATGGGTGCCAACCGACAAGGTGGAGGATTCTTCAAGAACATCATTTTTATCATTGGTGGAACAGGATGTATTAACATCGTTTCACTGGGTATCCTGTTTGCCAATACCATAGCAAACGGAGACAACCAAATGAGCAATTATCTAATCAAACTATTAAGTTGATGATAAGGAGAACTAATTAGTTCTCCTTAATTATTTTCTCCATTTCCATTTTTGCAATGTTATTCTTACTGTGTACAATCAGCTTATATATTTTTTGTTTGTCAAAATTGTCCAGTAAATATCTCAGACAAGATTTACCGGTTGTTTCATAACTGTCTGGATAAGCTCCGTATTTGTTTTGATTTCCATATTGTTTTACCAAATCGGATGGATTCTGATGAAAATCACACAAATCATTATCAAAAGAAACAACAATTTTTTCTTCTTGTTCTTTGAGTTCCTTAACAGCTTTAACAAAATCATTAAAGTTTCTCACAATAATGGTTTTACTTGCCAATTCTACTGTTGTTTGTGTTTCTGGAGACCAAGTAACATCTTCAATATTACGTTCGTCATCTAAGAATATCAGAACCATTTTGGATATTTATTTGTTATAAATAATATCATTATAACACACTTTTTGTGCTTGCGATAGGTGTTTTGTATTGTTGTATTTGTATTTATTTTTTTGTTTATAAAATATCATCATAAAGAATTCAAGAATTTATGAAAGCAAAACAAGCATTACAAACTTTGTTATTTACATTGACTACCAGCCCTTTGGTTTTGGCTGCTACAAAAGGTTCGCAACACCAATTGGCTAAAAAAGGTGATTCTTTGCAGAACATCTTGGTATCTTGGGGTCCTACCATTATCACATTCTTCTTCGTTGCTGGTTTGGTATGTTTCGGTCTGATTCTGTTTGACCTGTATAAAATGTCTAAACCACAAGGTCAGAAACCTGAAGTGATGAGTTTGGTATACAAATTCGTTGCCGGTGTCGTTGGTGTTGGTTTGGCTGGTGTTGCTAAAATGGGTCGTGACTCTATTTTGGATGAAAACGAGAAAAACCTGAGCTACAAAGACAGTGTAAAAGACGTATTTTAATTAGTACAAGAATGAATGCCAGACTGAAAAGTCTGGTTTTCTTTTTGTATGATATGTCAAACAGTTAGCTAAAATGAAACAATTGGTTTTCTTTTTATTTTCTATTGGTGTAGCGTTTGCAAAACGTGGTCGTAGTCAAGATTTGACTGACTCTTTACGCAATATCATTAATGATTTGGGGTGGATTCCATTTACCCTTACCACTTTCTTTTTTGTATTAGGACTTGCAACTTTGGGTGGTACTATTTTCAAACTTGTTAAAAAGGGACAGGATAGACAGATTAAATGGATTTCTATTTGGGGACGGTTTATTGCTGCCATTTTTATGTTAGGTCTTGCTTCTGCTATTGCTCTGTTTGGCAATACTTTAATTGGTGATGACGATGACAATTATTCCAATTTTTATGACAAGAACATTAAGGCAACACAAAATAATGCAAAAGGTGAAGGTAAAGTTATTAGAGGAGACGGTTACTAATGGTCAAACAGAACGCATGGAGAAACGTTGGATTAAGTCCTAAGTTTTTCGTATTTGATTATAGATTGTCAATTTTCTTGTTGCCAATTTGTTTTAGAGCTTTTACATGGTGGCCTTATGTGTTGTTCTTGGTGTCTGCGTTGTACTTTCACTATTTGAATTATCGTGGCATGAATGTAAGTAATTTCTTGCGTTGGATTGGCTATAAGATTGTTGGAAAGAAGGCGTATGGAAAACCAAAATGGATGCGACCTCGTAACGTCTTTTAATTTTATTATTATATTTGGAATGAAATATGGAAAATCGCATGAATAAAAAATATCTTGCGGCAATTACAACTGCTATTCTTCTATCGGTTACACCATCTGCTTATGCAGAAGAGGTTGACCAATATGGTGTAGACCTTGAGTATAAACCTGGATATGAAAAACAGGGTTGTGATGCCTCTGCATGGAGTCAGTTAAAAGCAAATTACATTTCAACAGTTAATACCGATACTGCTATTACTGAAAGAATGGATAAGGCAATGATTGAACGTGCTCGCAATCCAAATAACTATGGTTGGAAGGATTGTATGGGTGATGCATCTCAAGTATTCGATAAGGCAATGGAAATATGGAACTCAGATTTCAAAATTAAAGATATCGGACAAAGCTTTGACCTTAGTAAATTGGCTGATGGGGTAATGAAAAAAATTGGTGAAAAAGTAAAAAACGCAGCTTGTCAAGCAGTTAAAAAAGCAGTTAACCAAGCATTAAATCGTACAGGTATTACCGAACTAACATCAGAAGCTGGTGCTTTTGCTAAAGACCCATTTGGTTACGCTTCAAAACAAGTTGCAAATAAAACTGGTTTTAACCCACAAAATATTGGTGGTGAAATTGATAATGCTATTAATAAAGAATTTAGTAAGGCAATTAAATAAGGAGAAAACTATGAAATTTAAAAAAATTGGTATTGTGTTTGCCTTAGCTACTTTATTTAGTTCTCCAGCAATGGCAATGGGACCTGGTGGTGGAGGTGGTGGTGTTGGTGGACAACAAAGATGGCCTGTAACTAATGAAACCTCAGAAAGTTATTTAAGACAAATTCTTGAAGCACAAAGCTCAACAGCAAAACAAGGTGTTCAAAATGCACAAACACTTGCTGAACTTCAAGCAAAAAACGTTTCCATTCAAAACGCAGACAATCGTGAAGCTCTTATTTCTGTTGAAAAACGTAAAGTGATTCAGGCTGCTGCTCCAACATTGGAAAAATGTATTGCCGTATCACAGGGTATCGGTTTTGGTCGCGCTGTTGGTTTCCAAGGACAGGTTGATAATGTGAGCCAAAAAACAGTTACCAAAGCTGTTGGTAATCCGCAAGGTTCAAACTACACCAATATTACCGATAAGAAGGAAGAACTTGGTTTGTGTACCGCAGACGATGTGGTTAATGGTGTGGGTAAATGTCAAAAAGTGGGTAAGTATGCATCTTTGAACAACAATGTAAACATTTCTCGTAAGAGTCCTGATGGCTCTGGTTCTATTGATAATGAACAATATGATGCCGCTATTCACCAGATTCAAAGTAAAGTATATGGACACGCACCTGACACCAGTAAAATGGCTGGTTCAGTAGATGAAGTTCGTGAATCTAGCATCTGGTATTCTCGTGTAAGTATTTTTGCTTCTGTTGAAACTCGTGTTGCTGCTTGGCATAAAAAAATCATGGTTTCACAAGCACCTGGTACTGGATTGTATAATCTGTGGAATAGCCCAGAAATGGTATCAACCTATCGTTCATTCCATGACCAACACTGGAATCCAGACCCATCAATGGCTGAAATTATTGAAACCCTTGTAGCCAAAGACTACTTCAATAATCCAAAACTCTATACAACCAAATCTGAGATTGAAGTGTTGCGTATGCAAGCAAAACAACAAGCTTTAACCAACTATCTGTTGCAAAAACAATTAATCGCAGCAGAAGATAACGGACTGTTGTTAAGTGCAATTGGTCAACAACTCTACTCAAAAGTTGATAACCAAAACGCAAATCTTGGTAAAACAGGTCAGTAAAACAAAAATCTCCCCTTGTGGGAGATTTAATTATTGTAAAGATAATCACAACAGACATTTTTTGTGATAAATTATGTTTTCATTTTAACCATTGGAGGAAGCTATGTCATCGTTAAACGTGAAAAACTAAATGAATTTCCCAGCAAATTCGATTTTCGTTTGCATAAAGCAAACAAACAGCAATCAACCGATACAAATGGTATTCAACATTTGTTCCTCATGCCACCACCAAATATTACTGGCAAACTTCATCTTGGACACTGCCTGATTTTCACAATACAAGATGCCTTACACAGATATTACAATCTGAAAAATCAAAAATCATTCTATCTTGCCGGTTTAGACCACGCAGGACTTGCAACTCATCAAAAAATTCTTGAATACATGGAACCTATTGGTTTATCCAATGATAATTACAACAAGTGTGCAAAAGAATTAACTGAAACCAACAGCAAAACTATTATCAATCAAATCAACATGTTAAACATTGATTGTAATACAGAAAACCATTTGTACACAAGGATGAAGAATATCAAGATTTGATTATTGGCATATATGAGATACTCAAAAGCAATAATATGATTATCTTTAAAGATGATGAAATATTGCTTGACTTACCAAAAATGTTGAGTGAAACAGACTTAATCAAAGATATTGAGAACAGATATATTCAAATTGAACCGCCAAACAGAAATTGGTCAATTAATGAACTTTCTCAATAACATTGAAACTTGGTCTATATCTCGTGATATTCCTTGGGGACTTACTATTCCAGAGACAAACTACGCTTTTGACACTTGGTTTAACTCATCATTGTATCCAATTGCAGCGATGTTGAAGCTCGGTTTGTCTGAATTACCTGAAATTCAAATGATTACTGGACGTGATATTCTGTTCTTCTGGTGTGCAAAAATGTTAATCATTTGGAACTGGTTACACAAACATAAAGAATTGCATAATTTTGATTTTATTCATAAAAACAAATATCCGTTCAAAAAAAATATTGCTTACCGGATTGATAATGGATAAGCAAAACAGAAAGTTTAGCAAATCACTTGGCAACGGAATCGACCCGATTGAAATGATTGAAAATCACGATTTTTCACCAGATGCTCTACGCTTGTTTATATTAAGTAAAGCAAGTCATTTGGATATGAAAATCAGTCAAAATGACCAAGATTGGTTTGCAAACAAAAAGTTTCTTAATAAGCTTTGGCAAAGTGTAAGATTTCTGTTTTTGCAAAAAGAAAAATTGGAAAACTATCAGTTTATTGAAATACAAGCAGAAAAAGAAATCATTAGTTTTATTGATGATTTTGACAAACTGATTGAATCTCGTAATTTTATTGAAGCGACCAGACAATTTAAACATTTCTACAAATGAGACTTTTGTTGGAGAGATTTTCAATATTCTGTCCAAAAATTAGCGATTTCATAATCAGTGAGATTTAAAAAATAGGGGAGATTAAATCTCCCATTAAAACAAATCAAAAACATTAAAACACTTGACATTATAAGAAATCGGATAATCATTCAAAGTTATATTGTTTGTGCCTAAAATTACCACATCAACATTAACGTTAATATTTTTTCTTTGATAATTATCAATAACATTGTCACATTTTGATTCAATGTTCTTCAAACCAAGCTCTGTAAAGTGAATCGTTTTATCATATGATTTCAATTCAACAACCGTAAAATATCGAGATTTACTCTTTGTATCTTTTTCAACAAGAATATCAATTTGTTTATTTCGTTCCCAATTCAAGTAAAAACGGTTGTTATCTGAACCTAATATTACATTCAGAATATAATTATTTGCAAAAATAGCAATTTCAAAAGCCGTTCCCTGCCAACTGGAAAATGAAGCATCAAACTTTCTAATTTCTTTCAAGTTCTTCAATTTAAACCAATAATAATAAAAATAACAAAACGAATCAGCTATTGTGTAACTGTTTGTTCTATCAAACTTACTTACGCGAATAAGCCCACTATGAATTAAGTCTTGTAAATTTTTATATAGAATTGATTCATCAACTTTTAATTTTTCAGATAGAGTTTGCAATGTCAAAGTCTTACTTTTGCACAATTGTTCAACAATTATTCTGTGATGCTGTTTGGTAGAGAACAGCCCATCAAACAAAATTGAATATTCGCTTTCAATGAATTCTTTTCTTGAGACAAGAAAATCTATGTTTTCTTCAAATGTCTTATTAAAGTCAACCAAATCATAATATTTGATAATTCCACCAAACATTAAATAGTATTTCAGAACATCTTCCTTACTGATGTTTGTGTTTTTCTCTTTTGCATATTCATATATTTGTCTAATTGAGAATGGAACCAATTTAATTCTCTCGTTTATCCGTGCATAAAGAGTCTTAGTGTCTTTGAACAATTTATCTGTAATCCATGTTGAACATGAACTTGCCATGAAAAACATCATATATTGCTGCAAAGCACCAAAAGTATTCCAAAAATTAGAGAAATTATGGATAAACTGGTTCTTTTTGTCGTACCAAGAAATTTCATCAAAAAAAACAAACACAAACATTTTTTCATCAACACTACGAATCTCAGCAATAATTCTTTGTAAGTAAATAAAAAAGTCGTTCCAACTATACCCACCTTTATAGTTGCACTGTATTCTATTTTGTAATAATGGATGAACATCAATTACGCGCTGAATTTGTTTGATACAAAAAGTAATATTCTGTTTTGATGAAAAATTAAGATTTCCAATGAAATTGAAATAAATCATATTTCTTGCAATGTTTTTGTGTGTACCACGATACATCATTTTATTAATAAAACTATTGGTATCAGTTGTCTTCCCAACACGTCGTCTTCCATCTACACCAATTAATGTTGCTTTGTCTTGTTGAAAATATTTTTCAAAAACGGAGAACTCATGCTTCCTAAAAATCATAAAAACCGGAATTTTAATAATAAAATACACTTTTTACATTATTAGGCAAATTTTGGACTGATTTCATCAAAAGACGATTTTATTAACAGCACTTTTTACATTATTAGGCAAATTTTGGACTGATTTCATCAAAAGACGATTTTA
>RBWB01581008.1_pt1 | contig 126986 bp, 127 predicted proteins | sample 2014201 | NCBI WGS metagenome assembly RBWB01 (sample SAMN10133834, study PRJNA383868) | Human oral metagenome, whole genome shotgun sequencing project. | isolation source: supragingival plaque isolated from 88 juvenile twins | host: Homo sapiens | place: Australia
TAGATTATTTCAAAAATTTCACAATTCCTCCAAAATCTATTTTGGAAAATAAAAATATAAAAGTAAAAGATTTGGTTTTACAATTTGATGGAAACTCATCAATATTTGAACAAGTGATGATATCAATCAGGTTTATTTGTAAACTGATTAAAGAAGATTTATCAAAAAAGTCTCCAATATCAAGAAATTGCACAACGGAATATTTTCAACGCCTGCAAGAGTTCATCAATTGGACGATTGATAGCTTAGATAAAGTTGTAGAATTGTCTTTCAGTAGAAAAGAAAGACTGATTCACGAGTTTCTAAAAGAATTTGATGGGAATAAAGTACACCTATCTGGTCATTTATATGATGTTTTCAATAACTATCCAATGAATTTTCGAGACTGTTTGTTCGATACTGAACAGAATTTTAACAAGCTGAACAAAATTTATGAGTCATGTTATGTTGATGAATGGTCTTTTAGTGACGCACCAACATCGGTTCACATGTACTTTAACAAAAATAATAAAAACCCGAAAGTTGTAAAGCTATTCGACTTATTGCCATTAAATTTAGATAATTATGAGAATTTACTTAAAATCAATCCAAACCAAAATTTTATTGTAAATAATGAAACATTATTAGCTTTAATTAAAATTGGTGAAAATCTTGATAAAATCATCATTACAGATGAAAACGTTGAAGAACTATCTAATTGGATAAAAAGCGGTGATATCAACAAAGAAACATTTGAATATATCGTTTCTTTGCATGAAAGAAAATCAAAAGTTCCAATGAAAGTGATTTAAGAGTAAAATTAGGATAAAATTAAGAAATGATGAAAGTCTTACATTTATTACCAAATTGTAATTGGAATCTTTATTTCCCAGAGAAATCAATTTGTGAAACAATTAAACGTTATCACAAAATAATCGATATTAATGATTTTTCTTCTGTAAAACAGATTATCAATGTCATGGAAAAACTAGAAAATGTAGATGATGTTGTATTAAAAGAGTTTTTCTCTGAAATCTTCTACAGGTTTTTCCTTTATATAGATGACATCAGTGAAAACGTTATTTTTATTGATGATAGATTTGAACCAATATATAAATCTATGATCTATGATTTCCATTTTTGAACACACAAATGAAATTCGTTTTTTAAATCTAATTAAGAAATATGAGAATAATAACAATCTAAATTTCTTTAGTTCAAAACAAATTAAACCTGTTTTAGCAACGGATAGGGTAAACGTTTTAAACGATGACAAATATTTCAAAGCGATATATGGAATCTATGAACCAAATGGGAATAGTTATTCTTATCCATTAAAAGTGGATAAACTCACAAGCATTTTTGATAAATTTGAGAAAATCTATGACCAGAATGATGTGTTTTCTGAGTTAAATTTGTTTATTGATAATAAAAGACTACTAACTTTTACCAGAAAAGAGTTTATCGATTGGATAAATTATCAATCAGATTACAATGAGATTTATTCAAAAATGGAAATACTGATGATGGAGATGAGAAAAGAAACAAATAATTTTATTTGGAGGCATCATCATGATATCTATTCCGAATATTTTTCACATCTTCAAAATTTCATCAATGTACAATTCATGCGTATTCCAGAAAGAGGAAAAATAGAAATTGTAGATATGTTTTTACAATCAATTATTCTTCCCAATTTTTTTGTTGAATTAACTGGGGAAATCAAACGAATTTACCATGAACATATTGATAAAATGGGAGTGCATGTAAGACAACCAGAAGACTATGCGAAAACATTCTTAGATAAAGTTGATATGAACGAATATAAATATTTTCCAAGTAAAGTAAAACTAAAAGACAACTGCAAAATCTATTTGAATAAAATCGATTCAAAAGATGCAGTATTTTGGTTGTTTGACCATATAACAAAGGAGTATCACGAATGCGAAATTTATGTAACACCAGAAATTTTTTCGATATTAATTTCAACAAGAAGGCCACTTGATAATGTCGTTGTTCCGCATAATTTTGATTTAAATAAATCTCTCAAAAATTTAGAAATCACACTGGATGACTACAAATATTATTTGGATTTAATGAAAACCCAAAACAATCCAAATAACAAAATGAGGTTAGTATAAAAAATAGGAACTTGAAGTTCCTATTTTTATTATTGTTTCTCTTTCACTTTTTCCATAGCAGCCTTGAGATACATGTTGCGGATGGAGTGATAAACAAAATTACGTCGATTTTGTTGCACTTTAAAAGTTCTTATGCGAGTTCTCATAATAATTCCTAGTAAAAACTAATAGAGTAACATATAAGAACTGCCATGTCAACAATATGGATTATAAAGACGTTTTTAAACTACCAAGAACAGAATTTGATGCGTATGTCACTCAATACGATAAAGAAGTAGATGAGCTAAACGAACACATCCAAAAAATGATTTCACGCCTACCAAATTTTGACAATATCATTCCAGTAGAATCGCGCGTATTACGATATCTGTCACGAAACAAGTTAAATGACCACAGTGCAGTATATGTGCCAAAGTTCAAAGAGAGTGTTGCATTAAGAAAAACCACAGGTTGTGAAACTGCGTTTTTCTCCGAAACTCCATTGCGTATTGTACTAACCAAAGAGTTTTCAGAAAAAATGACAGATGTTGGTTTACTATTTGTCCTTTTTCACGAAGCACAACACTTCTATCGCAGACACCAGAACCGCAAACAAGAAAGAGACCACATAACATGGAATATTGCTGGTGACTTGATTATCAATTATGACCTTCAATACAGAAAATTACCCAAGTTACTCAATGGGATGACAAAAGGTGAAATTAATGTCAGTACCGTAGACAAATACGATTTTTATAAAAATGAAAACGATGCACATAAAGGAGGTTTCATTGGAGACGAATACCCAATAGATGACCCAACTGGTCTTTATATGGATACATCTCATTGGTTTAAAGACTATATGTACGATGGTAAATATAACGAAGAGGAAATCTACGATATCGTCAAAAAAGAAATGCAACAACAGCAAAAAGAAGCACCCAATGCTGAAGACCACATTAAGGATGGTAAAGAGATTAATGATGAGTTTGAGAGACAACAAGGACAATCTCAACAGTTTGAAGAAGAGTTTGGCGAATATGCCGATGAAATGCGAGACGCATACGAAAAAGCAAAAAAAGAATTTGGCGCACCAAAAACCAAAGAACAAGAACGCGAAATGAAAGATGCTGCCAAACAAATTGCCGAACAAATCAACAACGAAGTAAAACAACAGCAACAAGGATACGGAACCAGCGATATGGAAACCAGTATCAAACGCGAACGTGAAATCAAAGAAAAAACCAAATTCTCAATGTTTCTCACAAGTGTTGTCAACAGCAAACAAAAAACCGGTAGATGGGTTCAAACAAACGAAGCAAACAAACTATCAAGACTCACCAGAATAGATTCCATTCCAGAAATGCTAGGACACAAAAATGCACTAATGTTAAAGAAAAAAGAACGTGAATCAGTCAGCACAGAAATTCTTGTTATTATTGATACATCAGGCTCAGTTTCATTTGATGACTACCAACAATACTTTGCTGAAATGAAATCAGCAGTTATGGCTGGCGCAACACTACATTGTGTACCAGCAGATACAGAAGCAAAAACAGATTCTCGTTTTATTGTTAATAAAAACAACTATGATAAATACGCAAAAAATGGTTTTCCAATGGTTGGTGGTGGTGGCACCGACATGCTTACTCCATTAACAAAAGAACTGGTTTACAGTAAGAATCTTGAAAAAACAGGTTACGATGCAGCTATTGTTCTGTCAGACGGTGGATTTGAAGCATTCAGTAAAGATGAATTTATGGAGAGAATTAACTATTTTGTTGAAGAATATGGAAAAGAGCCTGACAGTAAAAACAAACATCAAAACGTTAATCGGTTAAAACGAAATCAAGAACAATACAATGGTATTACAGCTCCACGTCAACCACCGGTTATTATTTTGAATACACAGGAAATGATGTACAGTAGCGATAATAAGTTTAATACATTTAAACGTGGAGAACTACAAGAGTTTGTTTTGAATAAGGAAAACACAGTTACAATTAGGAATACACATGGACGAAAACTATCAAGATGAAATTTATCAAGAGAGACTATCGAAAACAAAAATGGTGGACAATTTACTACATGCACCTATTTCACTAGCCGTTCAAATGGCGTTGGATTCTAAGCTTCCAGAAGTTTTAAAGGTTCGCAATTACGTAGAGAAATTCGGTGTTAATGAAGAAGAAGCCAAAAAGATTATCTATGGTTCCCAATATAATCCGAAAGCTAATGTTCACTCATCCACATTCATCGGTGGCAATGGTATCGGTAAAACCGAAACCGTTACAGATGACACCATCGAAGCACTTATCGCTCGCGGTATGAACCCTATCGTATATACAGACGGTATATACTATCCAGAAAACGATAATGATGTTCTCATTGTTTACCTATCTTGTGTAGGTAAAGAAGCCTATGAAATCAAAGGTATTCCTATGCGTCAAGATGAGGAGCGTGATGCTTATTATCGTGGAGAACAACAGTTTAGAACAGTAAGTGAAGTACAAGATGACGGAACAATTACAGAACGTGTTGAAAAAATCACCAAAACTGTTCCAACTTTACAATACTCAGAAGTTAAAAAAATCGCTTCTTTGGGTAATTTTAAACATGCCGTTTTAATTCTTGACGAGAAAAACCGTTCACAAGAAATCAGTTTCTTCAATGCAATGTTGGCTGGTGAGCCTTTAGATGGTGTTGATTATCCTGGCAACCTGTTGATTATGGCAATGGAAAACTCGTCTGCTGATGGTCGTAACCATGTACATGAAATTGATGATGCCGGTAAAACAAAAACTGATACTTATTTTGTATTCCAAACGGTAAAAGACTGGGCAAGATATGCGAAACGTAAAGGCTTGCATCCGTCTGTTATTGCTTTTGCTGAAAAAAATGAAGCAATGTTTGAGAACCAAGTTCAAAACAATTCAGAAGCCGCATTCCCAACCTTCCGTGGTCTTTCAGCATTGTCTCGTGACATGTATAACTTGGAAGAAAAAGCAGAGAAACTTGGACGCAAACTGTTTCAAAGAGAAGTTGAATTGAAAGCACAAGCAACACTGGGTATCTATCCAGATATTGATGAACGGACTGTATGTGAGTTATTTGCTGATTTTTATACCAATACCTATGCTTCAATTATTAATGATATTGAATCCGTTATTTTACGACCAACCGCACCATATAAGATGGGGATTGATGATGAAGAATTGAATCAGAAGTTCTATGCTGTTTCCCGTGGTCAATATCGTGGAGCTGTTCAATATTTTGATAGGGAAAATGTTCATTTGACTACAGAAGAGTCAGATAGATTGACCAGAATTGCTGCGAATGCCAATACTTATTTGGTTAGCTTGGTAAACAATATGATGCTGAAAACCAAGTTTAACATTGTTGATATTTCTAAGGCTGCAATGATTACCAATATGGTGGAAGAGATTGGCTTTGAAGAGTTTGCAGAACAGTATGAGTTAAATGAAAGAGATAAGGAAACATTGAAAAAATGATGGAAGCTTATCCTACAGAGTGTGGTGAACTTATCAATTACTCAATGAAACTGGGAGAAATTGGTTACAATTTAGTAAAACAGGATATTATTGATAGCAAAGGCTCCATTTCAATGTTGGAAGACATCGGTCGCCAAATGTATGGTAAAGCTATTCGTGCACTATTGCCCATGTTTGTAGATAAGGCTGACTTTACCAATGCAAAAGCTAAAATTATCAATGAAATTACAGCAAAACCAGATACCTATGGTTATGATTTGTATAAACTGCTCATTGAAAACAAAAAAGAGAAAGAAAATATAGATAGTGACAAACTTCTCTATCCATTTAAGGATGTGTTGGGTTACAGCCTAAACTTAGATGTTACAGCAATGGATGGCGGTAAGTTTCCATTTATTCACAGACAGGAATTGATTGATGCTGGATTGCTTGGTAGTCAAATGAGTGACACTATTTTTTCTTCTTGGAACGAATTGGAATCAGCATTTAAAACAAACCCAGACCATGAGTTTTTCCAATACATATCGGAAGATGGTAAACTGCTTCTCAATGAATACGATTACAATAACTTGATTTTCTATATAGAACAGACCGCATCATTGGCAAGTGAAAACGAATATCAAAACAAAAATGAAATTCAGATTTCTGTAAGTAAAAACAAACCAAAAATTACTAAAAATTAAATAAAACAGGGAAAACTCCCTGTTTTATTTTGATTTAAAATCCTTATTCAACAAAAGAAGATATTCTCTAACTATTTGCATAGTATAGTAACAATAGCTCTCCAAAGATTCAAAACGGACACCAATTTCCGAATCCATTCCTTTTTGATGTGGAACAATATCTTTTTCTTCATAACAATAAACAAGTAAATCTAAAAACAGTTTGTCTTTCGTTTTATTCATAAAATCAAACAAAACGGCATTCAGAACACTTTCATGATATCTGCTCATCATATTACTTTCATAGACAAGTATTTCTTCTTATCAGAAATAAGACATTTCTCATATTCCAATTTGGTAATCTGCCCGTTGAACAATAATGATTGTAAAATTTCCGGATATTCATAAGCATTTGCAAGATAATCCAACATACCACACTTTTTAAATTCTACAATCTGTCCCTCTGCCATATAATCATCAATGATAAACGACTTTTCATCGTAAATGTATGACAATATAGGACTTGGTTTTTCTTTGATAATATGTTTAACTTTTGTTCCAGTTTTAGACAAAAAGTAATTCAGTTTTAAATTATATCCACAATAGCCGGTCAAATTAAAACAAGCACGAATCAGATTATCATTTTTAAGTCGAATACCATAATTCAAACAAGCCGGGAAATAGTTCAAAACATTGACATTTACTTCATCAATATCTTGTGCTATTGCTTTTTGAATCAGAACATAAGGCAATTTTTCAGTCAATGCCGACTTTTGTCCACTAAAATGATATCTGGCAAACTTTAACTCCATGCGTCCAAAAAAGTCTGTCCAGCTACCAATTTCCGTTGCCAGTTCAATTAATTGCTTTTGTTGCTCACTAATATCAACATTATCCGGTATTACATGTTGATAGAAAATTTTAAAGACATCAATAATTTCTTCAACGCCATATTGTTCTTCTTTTCTGTTTTCAAACATGTGTTTGGCAATGTTTAAAAGCGCATTGATGTTATCAATGTAGTTTTCTTCATATTTTCTGATGAACATATTTTTATCACAATAAATGTTAAAACCACCGTTAAAAAAACGCGGTAATTCTTTAGCAATCAGATAAGGATGCAGTTCATCATCAGGAACAACAAAAAATGCATCTCTAATAACTTCAATATCTCGAACATCTTGATTCAGTTTTAAAGACAGGCAACGTTTAATTTCATCCCTAAACATTTTACGCGACAGCAATTGCATCTGTTTTCTCCAATTTCAGTTTCCAATATTGTTCTTTTAGTCTGGTTAAACCTTTTTTAATTTTATGGGCAATCTCCGGACTGTTTTCGTCCAAAAGATTATCCAATCGACTCTCAAATCTCAACAACTCATTAATATCCCAATTCATCATAGCAACAGCAGCCATAGGGTCACTACAAATCATTAAAGTCCTAGCTTGACCGGCAGTAATTTCATAGAACATTTCTGTTTCTTTTAACTTAGCATGACTGAATGCAGCCTTAAACAATTTCTCACGTTTACGAATCATTCGATTGTTGTGAGTCATGATTTTGTATTCCCTGTGATTATAATAGAAAACCTGATGAAAACCAAAGCTTTGCATTCCCAAGAAGTCATATTCCATCAAATCAACCAAACCAGAATCATAGTAGTACGAAAACATGGCAAAATATCTGGCAGTCATTTCAAACTTCTTAGACAATCCATTCAATACGTCAATCCAATGGTCTTTCAAATAATTAAAGCAATGACCGTGTTTCACTTTGTGTTTTTTCATATACCAGACAAAATGGAAATAATTTTCCTTGTCTTGCTCTTGTTGATTGATTAAACGAAGTAAACCGGATTCTTTTAATCGATAAGAACTTAGTCTGTCTTGTTCAAAAGCATTCAATGAAAAACGAATATTAGGATATTGTTTGTTTGACTCAAAAATCTCAACAACAGCGTTTTTCACAAAAGAGACATCATAAGGACTGGCTTCATAAAAACGCGCCTTATATGGTGTTGGCTTCTTAGAACATTTTTGAACTCTGTGAAAGTCATTTAAGTAATCTGGTAAAACTCGTTCTTCTTTATCAACAGGAGAATAATAAGTACGGCTTTCCGGTTCATCAGGATTATTTTTATATTCTTCTTCAAAACCAATGAAATCAACGTTATCTGGGTCAAGATATGGAATGTATAAACCAAGCTCTTTCAGTTTTTCTTTAAAATCACCAGGATGAGATGGCAATGAATTTGTTTTCCAGAGTTTCTTGTATTTATTGATACAAGAACGAGAAAGACCGGTAATCTCAATAATGTTTGTAGTGGGAATACCTTGCTCAAAATGGCGTGAAAGTAAGTCCAAACGATTAACGCTATCTTCATAAAGTCGCAGTTGCCGAAAATAGTTTCCCAGTTTTCCACGAATGGAAGCATTGGCATTATTACCGTCTTTGTCAGTATAAGTTGAAGTAAAACGTGATTGATGGATACTGCAATAACGACAAACTGAACCGATAATACCATCCAACTCACCATCATCTAACTTTGGAGTACAAAATTCTTGATTTAACGATTGTGCTTTATTTTCAATGTCAACACGGAAAGATGCTGGTAACAGTTTACCAGTTAAGCATAGATGATGAACAACACGACTGTAAGCATAACGTCTTAGTGTGTGGAATATAAAATGGTTACGACCAACAGCAAGTTCTTCTGCCATTCTTTCTGATTTTGATTGTTGATATTTTCTATTATCATGGACTTGAATGTTGTTTCTAAGGTAAGCAGCAATGATTGAATCACAAGGCTTTTCAAAATCAGAGAAGCTAAAAGAATTAACGTGAATAAACTCTGTTTTCCATTTGGAATTAAAAGGATTTTTTGCCAACAATTCATTGAAACCGGTGTCTGCCTTAAAGACTTTACAAAGTTTTTTGTAAACATGTTTGTATTTTAATTTTACTTTTTGACTACCATTTTTACTGATGTTTACGGGGGTTTCTAAACGAAAGAATAAATGACAATGATTATTTACCGGATTTCTCACAATGAAGTTTGGAATAGGGATGTCTCTATGTTCTTCTTGTATTGAAGACTGGCTATATGGATAGTCAATATCTAGAACCAACCATTTTTTCACAGCGTAGTTTAAATATCCAATGTAAGCGTGACGCAAAGCTTCTTCTTTTGGTAAGTAATAGGCACCACGTTTCACATTGTTTGTAGCACGAAACTTGTTTTCCAAACCCGAAGTGAAAATCTGGTGAAGAGATAAACCAAGAGTATCAGTAGGAATAACATAACCACAAGTATCATTGTATGGCGAATTACCAAGCAACTCTGCTGGTGGATTATCCCAGTTAAACTTAGCAACTGATAATGGTTGGTACAGGTAGTGGAACATGAAAAAGCCTAACAAATGGAAACAAATGTAACGAAAGAATTACATTCTAGCCTATTTGGTTAAGTTAAGCAATGGATTTTAAGACATCAAGTCAAAATAAGTTTTCTAAGTTTAAATCAGGTAAATCTCATGGAACTATTGAATTTAAGAAATTCTTTGATAGACAGATGAACAGAATTAAGAATGAATCCTCGTGCCTATGTCTATTACCTGACTATAGGTAACGTGGACACTAATATTTTTATCAACAAAATCAACAGTTTACAAAAATATGTGAAAAACTTTATTAATATCAATATGTTACTTTTATGTTGTTGATTTTACTGTTTGTTTTATGTTTTGTAGTAATTTTGTTTGTAAATTGTAAGACTGATGCACTAAACTAGAATGGGTACTCTACAAACACGTTACCTATAGTCAGGTAATATTTCAGTTAAATGAGGATTCCGTTTTAAAATTGTAAAGCAAAAGAAAACACCCGTAGGTGGTCTCTATTATACAATGGTAAGATTGTTTCTTGGTTGTTCTACTGGACCTAGAGGTTTTTCTTTTTGTTGTAGACTTGCTAAGTTAAGCTCTGTGATACCAGTTGCAACTTGAAGTTTGTGTTGTAGATTGTTGTTCTTGTTCTCGTGGTTCATGTTTTTACGAATGTACTCTTGAATCTGTTTTTCATCCATTTTGCCACCGTTGACTTTCTGGATACCATTCGTTTGTCCCCTTTTAGCTTCTTGATAAAGTTGGCTAATTCGTTGTGCTTCTGCATCAAGTCTGTCTAGTTCTGCTCTATCTTTTGAGAATGGGTCATACAATCTAAACTTGGTGGTAGACTGTCCAGCTTTACCTACAGAGAAAAACTCGTTAATGTCTCTTAGTGCCACACCAACCCCACCAACAGATTCGGCAATTTTTAGCTGTCCAGTCACTGGTTCACGAACAACAGTTGCCACGTGTCCGTCATATCCGCTTTTCGTTTGGCTGTACTTCATAAAGAAAACCATACCTGGTTTCAATTCACCATTTTTAGCCATCTCAAGAATATCGGAACGAGTGTCTTTGATTACTGGTGCAATTTTATCTAATGAAGCAGACTGCCATTTTGTAGTTGAACCAAGTGGGAAAGCATCACTTAGTGCTTTAAGATTGGTTCTAAATTTATAACCAGATTGTTTTTCATAGTCTCTAAATGCAGCAAGTTGTGATTGCATAATGTTTGAAGACATTTCAGAACAATCCCATTTAACTGCACTTTGACGTTGTGGAATACCGCGAGCATCTCTTTTAGCTTGGTCATAACCACGGAACATGTTCTGTATAGTGCTATTTACTAATTCACATGCCGGATTACCCATATTAGCAGTTACTCTTAGAATGTTATCAGCATCTGGATGAACTTGTTTGTACCGATGATTGGGTACAACTTTTGAATGTGTTCTTACTGGTTTAGGTTTGGGATTGTGGTTTTTATGTTCTTGATGTGGCTTTTGTTTATCAACCATAATAGGAATCCTTGTTTACATAAGCATATTGAATAAAAAAACTTGTGGTTTTATATGGAGTTTAAAGTTTTTTGTTTTACCTTTGGCTTAATCTGATTTAAGCGAAAAACATCTTCAATTAATTTTATTTTATCTTTGCTTAGGTATTCTTTTAAACTACCATTGAATTCTTTAATATCATTTAAAATATCAATTTCATCTTGTTGGAATTGTGGATATTTGATATCCATTCCAAAGTTATCAAATGGACGTGTGGCGTTTAGTTGTATTTTTCTAAGAAAGTTAAACTCTTTCTCTGAAATCTTTATTTCTCCCAACTCAAAAAAATCCCGAACATCTTTTTGATAGAACATATCAGCATCAATTTCGACCTTCATTCTTTTATCTAAAATAGGTAAATCTATATTTTTTATTAGAGCACGGATATCATTTTCAATAAGATACTCTTGTGATTCTTTCTCTCTATATAATGCTTGTGCCGTAGAGTCTCTGATGATTTTAAGTCTCTCTTTTGAAAATCCGGTTTTTATGTTGTCATCTTTAAGAAAAGATAAACTTGGAGTCTTCATAAACTTCATAAAGTTTTCTCCATCAGTAAACAAAAAATGGTCGTAACCAGCAAGTCTTTTTTTGAATCTGCTAAAATTTTCATCACTTAAAGAGTTGAGATAAACAGAAAATGAACCACTAATAGGTAGAAAATATGATGTTGTTTTATAAGGCAAGTCTACGATTTTATCGATAAAATACCAAGTTTCTGGATTGGTAATTTTTGTTGTGAGATTTAGCGTTTCACGATGTGACAAAGTTTCAATAATTTCTTCAAATGTGTTCTGGTCAAGCTTTCCTTTTTCAAAAGCTGAAAAAACATAATCACAACCAGCATATATAATTGTTTCAATTATCGGATTGATTGACAGTGGTTCTATATTTTCCTTATGACAAAGCTCTAATGCATAATCTGCTAATCTACTGGTAATTTCTTGTTCTTTGTACATCATAATTTGAAACTCCTTTGTTTTGTTTTTGGTTTGTCTTGTACTGAGTTGTACATTTTTTCAATTTCTTCAAATTTATCTTTTGTAATTAATCTTTTATCAACCAGATGTTTAAAGTAATCTAATTCTGTACCACTAAAATTATATATGTTTATTTCACAAAATTCTGGTAAGACAACATCTCTACCAGCAAAAACACTGGAAGTACGATAGTAAATTTTTCTTAGAAAAGAATATTGAGTTTCATCTAATTGGATACCAATTCCAAATAAATCATTTAATTTTATTCTATCGTTTTTTGCGTAGTTCGGAACAATTTTAAGTTTTACATGTTTATTCATTCTATCAACATCAGTGTCATAAACTTCTACACGAATGTCGTTCTTTATTAGAAACTCTTGACTGTCCTGTTCATATTTAAAAGTCTTGGCCATCTTTTCTCGAATGATATGCAGTCTATCTGGTGACAATCCAGTATTTATGTCATCATTTAATATAAAATTTAGGCTTTTTCTTTCAGAAATAACCTCTCCATCAGAGAAATTGTTTCTTTTTACAATTTCTTTAAAATCATTTTCTGACAGCAAATTAAGAAAGTTGGATATGTTTCCGCTGACAGGAAGATTGAGAGAAAGACTGAAATTGTAAAAAAGAGAGTTGAAATTATGTGGTGATATCATGCTATAAAAATCAAGCAGTTTTTCTTCACTTAATTTTGAAAACCAAGCTAAATCGAAATTCTTTTTAAAATTATCATTCCACTTTCTTCTCATCTGTGCTGCAATGATTTTTTTTGTGTTTTTTTTGTCAAGTTTCCCATCAAAATAAAATTGCAAAACTTGTTGTGATTTTAAAACAAGCAAAGCTTGATATGATGTTGTTTCCAATAGGTAATTTTTACCTAATTCTTTCCATTTTTCTAAAACAAACTCAGCAATTTCTAAATTTAACTTTTCTGATTCGTCTTTATTAAGCTTTCTCAGTTCCATTTTTTATCTGTCTCTATCAAAATATTTAAAGATAAAAAACAAATTATGATTAAACCGAGCAACCTAGATATCATCAAACTATTGGCTATCTTTAAAATATTAGACGAAGACGAACAGAGAACAATACATAAAGAAGCGTGTCAGAATATTGGTATTCCAACATTGTTTGACTTTAATTTTCAAAATTATGACCCATACGAATTTGCTTTAATTCACTTATCTATAGCTGAACAAACAAAGAATGTAGAACAATTTATTCAATATTGTTCTGTAAACCATAATTTAGACGATGAAATGAAATACAGAATGTTTGCATTATTGCAAAATCAGGTACTAGCTTTCGATGAGAGCGAGTTTTTACAAGAAGTGTTTTCTAAGCAAATTAAAGAACTGGTAAACATGTCTTCTCATGATTACAAGATTAAGACCTCAAACAAAAAGTCAATAAGAGTTCATATGTCTGACAATGAGTTTCTCTATAAATTGCCATACACATCCAACATATTTGATTATTTTGAAGACAAGTTGGCAACCTTTATTGAGATGAAAATATTGAGCACAAACAATACTTATGATATTTATGAGGCAAATAAGTTGGCAGACAGGTATGGATTAGAATTAACCTTCATCATCAATGATGAAAAGTTACAAGAAAAATCAATCTTTCTACCAACCAAAATCTTTCAAGATTTAATTAATAAAAAACAAGGACAAAACGTATCGTTTAAAGTTATTCCACAGGATATCAGTTTCGGTTATTATGATTCTGATAAGCAAAAACGCTTACAAAACAATAAAAACTATTTTGATAATGTGTTTTATTTGTTGTCAAAAGATTTATATTCGGGTAGTTATGATGATTTATTTAATCCACATTATGACTATGATGGTGAAAAACAAAGAGTATTTCAAGAAATGGTTTTATCCAGTATTCATGTGTTGAAAAAATCGCCGAATTCATTTAAATACGGGTTAATCAGTTGGGCAGAAAAAAGAATGAAAGAAGGTAAAATGAGTTCTGAGCAATATCAAGAAATCATGCTCATGAATAAAAAACCAGATTCTAAACTATTATCAAGAGTCAAAAAGGTACTATAAAATGGGTGGTAATGTTTTTGGAAATACACGCAGAATCAAAAAAGACGAATATGTCAAGCTGACAAATGATTTGTTATACGAGTTTCATCGATATTTACTGAAAAACAATTTGGTAGACGATAATTATTATGGGATTGTCAAACATTATCGAGACAAAAAAGACTTTGGCGATATTGATTTGATTTCAACAGTAGATAAGAAACACTTTATTGATTTTATGAATCAAAATATCAACGTATCGGATTCTAAATTCAAAGTAACATCAATTAAATCAACACCGGATGAAGTACATTTTTCAATCATTTATGGCGATAATCCAGAACCAGTGCAATTGGACTACATTATTGTTTCAAAAGAAGATTTTGAGTGGGCATATAATTACTATTCTTTCAACGACCTTCACGCACTAATTGGTAATGTTGCAGGTTTTCTTGATTTATCATTCGGACACAAGTCTTTATTTAAAGATATTTATACAGACAAAGACGGTAATGTGATTGATATTCCGAAAAATCTTTTATTTAGAGATAAAAATAGTAACGATAATGTGTTTTATAAAGACAAGATTGAGCTGACTAACAATTTTAAAGAGGCTTTATCTTTGCTTGATTATCCATGTGATTATATTGAATCTAAAGAACAGTTGAAACAGCATGTGGCTAAGTTTGTTGATGGTTTTACTGATGGTAAAACGGTTACAGCATTTAGCCAGTATGGTATGGATAAATTTAAGACTGTAAAAGACATTATTGAGTTTCCAATGGAATCTGATTATTTTGACAAGCATTTGTATGTTGGAAAGAATCACAAGTCTGCCAATAGGGATAAAAAGCGTCAGAATATTCAGGAAGCGATGGAGTTTTATGCCAAGTTGGACAGTTTGGAAAAACGTGACGACATTTCACCAAAAGAGTTGGAAGAATTGGAGGTTCGTGCTTTACGCTTACGTTATTTTAATCAGCAGGAAAACAAATTGGTTTTAACTCCATTTTCACATTATGAGAAGAAACTGGAAGAGATTAAAGAGAAAGCAAAGTTGAAGTATTTTATGGATGAAAAGTTCAGCTTGTTTAATTTGGCTCAATATGTAAAACATGTTCCTGATGCTAAAAACAAGATGAGCAATAAAGAGTTGGCGAAACAGGAGTTGGAATTCATTAAGGATTTTAAACGTTATTTACATGGAAAGATGACCATGCGTTTGATGGATGCGAAAGAGTTTGACCAAGCAATTAGCTCTTTGTATGACAGTTGGATTGATTCGTTGACAGATAAATCAATTGAACATAATTATGAATTTGTTTATTGATTTTAAAGACTATTTGACTTTTTATTATTTTTGAGTAAAATCATTTAACATTGTTAAATGATTTAAAGAACAACTAAAATAGTTAAACAAAATGGACATTTTTATTTTTATCAATAAGAACTTGGGAAACACGACCAAGTTCTTTATTATTCTATTTATCATTTTCATCATCACCAAGTACAGCAAAAAATACTTGGTCAAAGCCATGTCTTTCATTGGTAAACATACAATAAAAGACGAATATCTGGCTTCTTTTTTAGATAACCCCAAGATGCTATCAATAGCGGTCTATCTAATTCCGCTACTGGTTATAGACTACTTTGTGTTTTACTCATCGTTTCCTAAATTTGAGTATTTCACCATTGTAACATCAGAGAATATTAAGAAATGGATTTTTGTAGCCAACACTTTTTCATTCCTATACTGGCTGTCAAATTTTCTCTCACATAGCGTAGACTACCTGAAAGACAAAGATAAATACAAGCACAAACCATTACATGGACTTGGGCAAATTATTTTTATTGTCTTTTTTATGTTTTCCGCTGCTATTTTATATGCGAGATTTACACACCAATCACCAACCATGCTGTTTACTACTTTATCAGTAGTATCAATGGCAATCTTTTTGACATTGAAAGACATTATTCTAGGCATCATCTCAACCATGCTCATCATTATGAATGATATTGTTCGTGTTGGTGACTGGATTCAATCTGAGAAACATCATGCTGACGGAATCATAAAGGAAATCAATTTGATTACAGTTAAAGTGGAAAACCAAGATAAAAGCATATGTGTGATTCCAACGTACCACTTGGTTTCTGATGGTTTTAATAATATGGAGAATATATTACGGATTGATTCACAAATGATACGTATTGTGTTCCGTATCGCGCCTGAGAGCATTCACTATATGACAGAAAGCAATATTACACAATATGAACATATTGAACTGTTAGCAGACCATATTCGTAAAAATAAAGAACGTCATTTGGAATCCATGAACAAACAGGAAAACAAATCCGGTAAAGAATACATTTATCGCAACGAATTGGTTGATGAAAGTGAATTACCGCTGACGAATCTTGGTTTGTTTAGAAAATACTTGGAAAAATACATACTGAACCATCCTATGACTTCCAGAAAATATAAAAGTGAAACAGTTGTCCGCATTGTTGAAGGCATACGAGAGGGTGTCGGTTTGGAGATTGAGTGTTTTGTTAAAACAGCAAACAGAAATACATATGAACATTACCAGTCAACATTGATGGAACATGTATATGCATCAGCAGGTAAGTTCGAAATTGTAGTGAATTGTTAATAATTTTAATAACAAAGACCAGATAATCTCTGGTCTTTGTTTAGATAGTTATAATTCTGAGATTGTGATTTTGTGGTTCTGAAATCAAAGCGTTTATTTTATCATGGTCTTTTTGGTCAATGTCACCATTTTTAATCCATTTTTCTAATTGTCTTGAATATATTCCTTCCAGTTTTCTGAGTAGGTTATCATACGGTTTTTGTAAAAATCAAGAAGTAATTCATCATTCTCAATTTTCATTTTTACTTTTGGATTATCTGCAAGTATTTTTCTAAATCATTATTTGGTAAATTTCATCATCTTTATAATTTTCCATTATATCACCCTCATCTTTTTATTTTTATTAATCTTTTTTGTGTTCATACTTATAACTTCTTCATATTTTTGTTGGTCAATTAGTCCGTTTTTTAACAAATCGTTCATCTTTGGAATAAATTCATTATTTTTAATCAATTTTTCTTCACCAATATATAACAAGTCTAAAACAAGTTCATCAGTTGGATTGCTAATCTTGGTATTAAGATAACTTGCTTGTAAAACAAGTTGTGGTAATTTGTATTGAGAGTACGCTTCACCAGCATCAATAGAATCAAGTTTTAAAAATTTTCCGAGTTTTAAAAATAATTTCAAATCGAATTCACTTACAAATTTGTAATTAAAACAATACATCAAATTATCTTTCATTTTTTCAGTAAAATCTAATTCATTGGGAATGCATTGTTCTAATAATTTTCCAAGTTCACCCATTTTGTCTTGTAATAAAAGTCTTCTGATATCTAAACAAAGAGTGTCTAATGAATTGTTGTTTTCACCAGTAAACACACCAAGAGCAACTTCACATTTATAAAGAGAAGCGTTATCAAAAAAATTGTGATTCTTAGCTGACTCAAACAATTGTTTTGCTCTGTTTTGTTGTTCAGAAATATTGACACCAGTAACTTTTGTTTGTTTTGAGAGAACGGAAAAATAATCACTTATCACTTTGATGTTATCTTTATTTTTTCTACGGAGTCTTCAATTAACCAAGAAATAGAATCTAAGATTAAATCCAATTTCTCAACGTATCGAGCTTCGTATTTGTCAATAAAGTTCTGGACATCAATTTCAAGCACATTGTTATAGGCATACTTTTTTGCTTTGTAAAAATCCAAATGATTCTTAAATAAATCATAAACTTCCGGAACAAAAGTTAGTGCTTTTAATCTCGCAATATTATCAAACGTTTGTGATACCGGTTTGAATTCGATGTCTAAATAATAATTAGCAACAAAATTGGCATATGTTTTTTCTTGTGATGTTATTTTTGGTTGTTTATCTAGAAAATAATTGCTAACATAACCGTTTTTATATAACCCTTTGAAAAACTCATTTTCACTAATTTCATGTTTTTGGTACAGAGTAATGAGGTTTTTAAGTTTTATTTTAGGCAGTAATTTAATTAATTTTGATTCTTGACCTGTTTCTTTAATGCCATTCACAATAACTGATAAATTCTTGTAAGACAAGCTGCCATCGAATATGGTTATAAGTGCATTTTTTCTAATTGGAATGTTTTCTTCATGTGACACTTTGAATAACATGGGAGCGCCCAAAGCTTTACTTAAAACAGGTAGAATTTCAGAGTATTCCTTATCGTTGTATTCTGATATTTCTTTTAATCTCTCAGCAGCAATTTGCGGTTTGGTTAGTTTCCGTTCTTCAATTTGTCTTTTTAAATTTTCGTAATATTTTTGTTGTGAGTATTGTGCATATTTCATATTTTTTTCATTTTTAATCTATGTTGCTTCTCATCCTGTTGTACCATCTGGCAATACTGTTGTTTATCAATATATCCGGATTTCAATAGTTTTATAGTAATATCTGGTAATTCGTTTTTGTCTATCATGTCAACACTTCCACTCTTAAACAAATCAAAGGCAAACTCTGTACTCAGATTGGTTAACTTTGCTTTTAAATGGCTTGCTAGATTGACAAAAGCGACATTTGTTTTACTTTTTTTGTGTCTATATAGTTTATCGGTTTGGAATTTTTTGCCACAAACTCCAACAATCTGCTTGTAAATAAAAAGTCATATTTGTTTTCACATTCGTATTGAATAACATTTGAAATTAAATTATTGTTGAGATTGAACTTTTTATTTGGAGTATATCCAATCAACAAATGTGATACAGGAAGTGGTGCTTCCATATCAATAGCTGCTTGAATGTCTGAATCATAATCAATGAGAATTGGATGTTCATAATTACCAGTAAATGATGCAAAAGCTTTAATTAGTGTAAGACTTATCGTTTCTTCTTTTTGTTTATCTCTGTTTAAATAGTAATCTGTTGTCATAAATAATTGACTCAATTTATTTTTCTGTTCGCTTAAATCAATATCTTTTGGTTGATATGCACAGGCAAGAATTTTGAAGAAATCAACAAGTTGATTCATTGTTTTTATATCTTTTTCTTTGTTTAACAGATATTCAATGGAATCAATAGTTAGGTTGATTTTTTCAATAAAACGTTCTTCATACTTTTTAATCAGATTTTGCTCATCAACATTGAATAGTTTTTCAAATCGGTAGACAGCATTGTGATTTTTAATGATATTGTAAACATGAGACATCCATCTTAGGGATACTTCCAATCTTAGTTTGTTTTCCTCTATGTTTTCAATTGGATAGAATATCAAGTCGAGATGGTAGTTAAACAATTGTTCAGAATGATTAATGTCGTCTTCTGTTTTCTCTATTAAGGAATGATAAAAATTGTATGTTGATTCGTTTTTTGTATGAAAAAACGTCCACTCGTTAATCTTTCCAATTCTTAACAGATTGAAAAGCATTTTGTTACTTGTTTTTCCACGCAAAAGTTTAACTTTATCTTCATCGTTTTCTACTTTATTAAGCAAATATAGCGCATTTCTAATTGATATGTTTTTATCGAAAAGAAGTGTTATCCATGATTTGGGAACAGATAATGTTTTGCTTGCGTTGATTACATTATCAGCACCAAGCTCTTGTTTCATAATAATAATTCTTTGTGATTCCATTATTTTAAGATTTTCTGACAAATATTTCTTGGCAACATCGACAGCATTGTATTGCTTTTTGTCTTTTTAATTGCTTCATAAAATTCCAATATATTCATATCACTCTCATTTTTTGTTTTTCATCTAACATAAACAGAAGACTTTATTAGTCTCTCTCATTTTTCAAATCTATCAATGTAAAATTATCACACATAGAAAATTTATTTTACTTCATATTGTTTTCATTTTTACCTTGTGTTGTTTATTGGGAATCAGATTTTCATATTGTTGCTTCTCAATCACTCCATCTTTCAATAATTCTTCTAGTTTTTCAATAAATCCGCTTTCAACAATTTTATTTTGTTGTCCGGTTTCAATTAGTTTGTGCGCGAAGTGCTTGTTTACGTTTTTAAGCTGTTTTCCTGTATAACTTGACAGAGCAACATAGAATCTCATTCTGTTAGCCGAATTTTCCATTTGTGTGTCAATTGTATCGGGCAGGTTTTCACTATTTGAAATTAAATCAAGTAACTCATTTTTTTGAGAAAATGAGCATTTCCATATTTCTGCATCTATAACATTTTTAACAAACTGTTTATTCATATTGAACGGATAGTTGACAATATGATGGTCTGACATCAACGATAACTCTAATCCACCAAGATTATTATTATTATTATTATTATTAATTAACAATTGTGCATCTTCTTTTTCTCTTTCAAAAGCTGGTAGACCAATAAAGTGTTTTAGATATGGATTATCATATTGATTCGAAATATGACGAACTCTCTCCTTTTGCTTACTTAAGTCAAGCCCATCTGGAATATGACAAACAAGAAATTCACAGAAATTATCAATTAAAAGATGTCTGTTGTCTTTTAAAAGAAACTCAATTGAATCAATAACCAAATCAAGTTTTTCAATATATCTTCTTTCGTATTGTTCAACAATTGGTTTTTCATCAACAATAAGAATATCTTTTTTTGAATCATATATTGGAACATGTTTTTCGAATTGGTAAATATCATTGTGATTTTTTAAAACATCATAAATTACAGACATGTGTTTAAAGGAAACAATCAGTCTTTTTAAATTATCAAAAACATTTTCTACATCAGTAAACGGAATGGCTGAACAAAATTGCATGATGTAATCAGCATGTTTTCGTGATTCGTTGCTTTTCACAACATTTTGTTCTTTAAAGCAATTTAGAATCTCTTCAATAGAAGAGTTATTCATCATAAACGTAAAATCGTCAACCAGACCTTTCTTATAAATACTGACTTTTTTTGATAGACTTAATCGCTGAAATGCATCGACTGGTTTTTTTGCTTGATTCATAACCAATAATGCATCTTTAACTGATGTTGTTCTATCAACAAGTAAGTGTAGGTCCTTTATTTCTTTTTGTTTGTTCGCTTCAATAATGGTTTCCAAGCCAAACACATTTTTTCAATACATACATTCTCTCGTCCGGAAATATTCTTGTTGCAATTAAAGAATGAGATAACTCTTGATGTATCAAATCAATGGTGTCCTGTATATTTGAAACATATTTTTCGGCTCTTTTTTGTAAAGCTGATTCGTAATCTTTTTGTACTTGTCTCATTCTCATAATGATTTTCCTTTATATCAATAAAATATCAGAAAGATTCACATTACATGAAACGAGAAAATTTAGATGTTTTTGTTGATTTAATTATTGATGTTCACAAAAAAGAGAACTTCAAATATAAAGTTACTAGCGCAGAAAAACATGTTTTAAAAGGAATATCAGCAAAACATTTTTTTGAAATTCAAAAAGAGCTTCCATTTGAATTTACCAAACAATTTTTCAATCCAAAAATGAACGGATTTGTTTCAATCAATATTGATGATATTGTTGCTTATTTGAAGCAGTATGATGGCAAAGAGCTTGATAAGTTGATAGAAGTAAATGCTTATTATAAAGATTGGAGCGATAAGCTGGTTATCGCAGAATCTTTTGTTCGTGGTAGACCACATAGATTGTTGAAGGATGTTATTCCTACAGAAAACATGAAACTTTCTTATGATTCTGATTTATATCGTTTTTACAAAGAGTTGGGCGAAGAAGATAAATTTATATTATGGTCTCAATTTTTGGCTGGAAGATTAATTGAACAACAACAAAATTCAATTAAATACATTGATGAAAAATTTATCAAAAATTTTTCAAGAATTACACTATTTGAGTTGGAGTGTCAAAAGGGACTTGATTTCTTGTTGAGTTTAAGTAAAACCGTTAAAGAGAAATGTTATCTGACACAAAATGCTGTGTGTTCAGCAAGTTTGATATTAGATGGTGGTGATTTAATTAATAAATTTAGGGATAAATTTGTCAATGCTGATGATATTTTAAAACCACTTAAATTGCTTGGTATCAGAAAAACAGAATTGATATTAGATGGTGAAAACATTAAATATGAACCCAAAAACATAAATATTTCCCGTGATATAATTGAAAATATGAAATCACAACCTGAATTAAAAGACATGGCGCAAGAAATAGAGAATATTTATTCTTCAACATTGCCAAAACATGAAGTAAAACAACTGAAGGCTAAGTTATGAAAAAACAAGAGAAACTAGCTAAAGAGAAATTAGCTAAAATTATTGATTTTATTATTGATTTAAACAGACAAGAGAATTTCAAGAATGAGTTATCTGATGTAGAACTTAGCGTTCTTAGGCAAATAACGGCAACAAAATTTTTTGAATTAAGTAAAACTTGTCCGTTTAAATTTACAAAGAGATTCTTTAATCAGTTTTTATCCGGTTTTCTTGATATACCAATGAATGAAGTTGTGGATTATATTAAGCAGTTTAAAAAAGAAGAGCTTAAAAATATCGGGAATACTTCCGGTTGCAATAACAATCGGTTTTTAATTGCTTGCTCATATGTAAACGGACAAACGGATTTTAATAGAATGAGAAAAATTGTCCCAGATAAAGATTATCCCATGTTTTTCATTGGTTCTGAATTACATCAGATGTTCGTTGATTTTGGTGAAGAAGATAAATTCTTTAAATTGGCACAAAAGTTTGTCCATGATGTAATCAACGAAAAACAATCATATAATGATTTAGAACTTGTGTCTGATGATGTGGTTGCAAAATTAAAAGACATTACACTTAATCCATGCCGTTATGGATTTGAACCAGAAAATATAAGAAAAACAATTAGAAAAAAATTGGTTGCCTCTAAATATTTTATTGATGAAAGAAAGATTCGTTTTTTAAATTCATTTGACAAATCCACTATTGACATTAAAAAAACCGATGAGATTTTGGGAATAGGGAATTACATTTTGTTTTTGAATAATTGGGGAATACGAAACGATTATGGAGAATTAAAAGCACCTAAAAGAGAACTTGTTGAAGAATTGAAGAAGATTGTTCCAGATAAAAAACAAAATATCGAAGAAGTTTACCAATTTATGTTACCTAAACAGCAAATCAAACAACATAAAGTAAAATTATGAAATTACGACGTGATAATATTGATGATATTGCAAAATTCATTATTGAGAAGCATAAAAAGAGAACTTCTCTTATGAGTTAACTTATGAAGAAAAACAGTTGCTAAGAAGAATGTCAGCCGAGTGTTTTTTTGATTTCGCAAAAGAGATTCCAATTGATTTCAGTTGTGATGTTTTTAACACAAAAATGTCAGGTTTGGTAAACATTGAATCTGATAAAGTTATGGAATATGTTTCCAGACTAGATGATGAAAAAACAATTTTGAAAAAGATACAAGAGACCAATAATGCATCTGGAACAAACAAACTCGCTATTTCGTTTATCAAGGCTTATGGTGCATCAGTGATGTATGCGATAAATTACGTTCGTCCATGTGCAGAAATGCCGTTTGCTATTGGTTCTGATATTCATAATTGTTGTATTGATGTGAATAAAGAAGAAGAGTTTTTCAGACGTGTGCACGATTATATCCAGGAGGTTGTTAACTTTAACAATTATACAAACGACACACCTGGTGGACGTAAGATGTGGGATGGTTTAAATCATATTTCTGACGATGTTTTGGACAAGATTAAACTTGTATCAGTTGAAAGAAGAGGTTTTTCATTGGATAATATAAGCAAATACAGTTTAAAAATTAGAGAAAAACTTTTTATTAGTAAATATGTTGTTGATGACTGTGTTGATGATTTTTTAAACCAATATGGTTTGGGAAATCGATTTAATTATCAACAAATTAAGGATTTGGCAAAAACGTTATACATCAACAAATGTAAATCTCTTGGATTAAAACATGACGAAATTGAAATAGAAGTTCCAAAAAGAGAAACGATTGAGAAAATAAAATCTGTTTGTGGTAAAAAAGAAGCACAAGAAATTGAAGAGATTTATCAATCTATGCTTCCAAAACAAAAAGTTAAACAGGTGAAAATGAATTTATGAACGAACATATGGAAAGGGTAATTGATGCAATTTTAAATATTCATCAATCAGAAAATTTTAAATACGAATTATCAAATGAAGAGCTAACTATATTGGCAAAAATGTCAACCAAACAATTTTTGAAAATCAGTAAAGATTTTCCAGTGTCGTTTACCAAGCGTTTTTTCAGTATTAAAACGAGCGACTTTCTAGAAGTACCAGATACTGAGATTGTTGACTATTTAAAGCAGTTTCATAAACAAGAAATAATTGATAAACGGTTTCTTTTATCAATTGATAAAAAAAGAGTTCCATATCAAAATAAGTTTGTTGTTTTGTATTCGATGGCTTTTGGTGAAATTGATGATAGTTTTCTTGACTATATTGTTCCATGTAAGGAATATCCATTTGCATTAAACTCAGAACTTCATCGTGCATTCATCAACATGAATGATGAACAGAAGTTTTTTGATTTAGTTAAAACATACATTCAACAAGTAATTAACAATAGTATTTTTTGTGGTGGATATGATACATTTGAATTTATATCAAATGATGTTTTGGATAAAATTGGCAAAATTTTAGTAACACCAAGAACATCTGGTAGCATATTTTTAATAGAATCCCAAAAACTGTTTAAAAGAGAATTTTGCGAACACTTACTCGTTTCAAGTGAATATATAAAACAAGAAAACGAGGAATATGATGAAGAGTCAGAAGTTGAATCACAAAGCATCATTGTAGAGCAAATATTATCAATACAGAAATATAAAAATCAATTAAAATCAATTGGGATTGATTCGGAAGAGCTAAATCTTGAAATTCCGGATAGGGAAGCAATTGAAAATTTTAAAAAAGAACAAAACTGGAGAAAAGAAGAGATTGAGGAGATTTATCAATCTATGCTTCCAAAACAAAAAGTTAAACAGGTGAAAATGAATTTATAAAAAATAAACCAAAATTATGAAAATAGAAATTGTCAATTCAAACAAATTAATTGAGAATTAAAGGAATTGCAAAACCTACTTTTCAACAATTTCTAATGTGTTATAATAGAATTTTCATTTTTAAGGAAAAAGCCATGTTTTTCATTGCTGCTATGGATGCAAAATCACAAGGTATTGGTAAAGACGGAAAACTTTGTTGGTATGATGACGCACCAGAAGACCTAAAATTTTTCCGTGAAAAAACACTTGGCAAAAATGTCATTGTTGGTTACGAAACTTATAAGCACCTACCAAAACTAGATAAACGAAACGTTATGGTTTTGAGTAATAAAAAGGGTAGCAATTTTTACACCTTGGACGAATTGTGTAAAGCAGTAGAAAAAATGGAAACCAAGGTGGAAGAAGGTTTAGACAGTGTGGTTGTTTGTGGCGGATTGAAAACCTATATGATGATTCTGCAAGAACCACGATTGTATCAACACCTAACACACGGTTTTGTTTCCCATCTGAACTTTGAATCAGAAAAACAATATGATACATATCTGACTGATTTTTACAATTTATTAAAAAACCGTTCTGTAGTCCAAGAAGAACATGAGTTATCAGATGGTACGAAAGTTGAGCGTTTTTGGTTTAAAAATAGTTGAAAATTAGCTGTTCAAATATTTAAATTTTTAAAATTAAAAAATTTTGAAACAACAAATTACTTATAGAATTTAATTTTATTTAACAGCTTTAATATAGGAATAGAAATGAACGAATTAGAAACATTAATTGAATTATTTAAGGGAAATCTAAAAACATCAGATGCTGGAAAATTTGTTCACCACGTTTTAACATCTGGAAGCCGTTTGGCGACTTATCCAATGTTTTGGGATTCAATCACAGATAAAATCATTGCCGAAGTTCCGAAAACATTGGAAAAACATGTTTTATCTGATAAGTATATTGATTTATTTGAAAAATACAAAAAAATAGCAAAACAAAGCGGAGCAAAAATTGAGATTTGCTTTGTAACAAACAATTATAAAAAGACATTCGATTTGTTAAAAAACGAAGATGTCGTGTTTTCATCAATAAAACCATCAAAAACATTCGATAAATATTTGAAATCAAGAAATACTAATAAACTCTTTATAAACGGCGCAATTTCTTAGAAGAGTTTGTAATGAGCAGCACAATCTGCTGGGAATTGTGAATTGTTGTTCTTATATTCACAAACAATTGTTTTTTATTGATTTTAAAATCACAATGATATAAATTCAATATTTTTACTTGTGTCGATTGGTTCCATAATGATGAAATTTCATCATTAGATGACAAAAGAGTAATTGATGAAATAGGCAAGTAAATCAATTCTTTTCATTTTTAATCTCTTTCAATTCGTTTGCGAGCAACAAAACATCTTTAACTACATCGTTCTTCAAATCATTGTATTGTGGAAAAACGGTTTTCTTTTGAGTAGAAAATTTAATGCTCTTAACATCAATTAAATGTTGAACCAAAGAAGAAACATCGGTAATATCAATAAAAACGCCCATTTGCAAATGTTGCAATAACAATTCGTATGCAGCAAGATAAGTATTGCGCGTCATTTGCAAAGTCATATCCTGTTGTTCACGATAATATTTGTTTTCGTCGCTATCAACCACTTTACCATACTCATCTATAATATGGCTGATGGTCTGATTGTTAGATAGTCTGTCATTATTATCAATAAAATCAAGAAAATCCTCTTTCTTATCTTTGACCAATTGAAACACATTACGACACAAGTCAATATCCTTGATTTTCATTCTGACAATCAAACTGTTGTCTTTGAATGAAACTATTTCCAACATAGCTTCCATCTTTTCAGGTAAATCAATGTTCAAACGGTATTCGCGCATTCTCTTGGTGAATAATGTTTTTAAATAGAGACCATCTATATCACAAAGAAAAGATGTATATGGTAATCCTTGTGTGACTAATAGGAAGGCTGATTGAGAAATTTTAAATGTTTCTTTGATGATGTTTTCTTCCTTGTTTTGCTTAAAGAATTCATCATACAATTCGTTGTACGACAAGTGATAAGCAAAAAAAGCATTGCTGTTCGATATTGCTACGGGATAGCTATAATCGTAGTAATGAAGTTGCTCTTTTGATTGTGTTGTTTCTTTTAGGTCTTCTGATGTGCCAAATTCAAATTGTTGCTCATTGATTTTATCAATAATCAGATTGCGAATAAATTTCAACATGGTTATTAATTTTTAATAATTTGAATTGTACAACACAAATAGAGATTCTTTAATTTTATTGTTTTTTTGATTTCATAGAATTGAATAGCCAACAAAAAAGTAATCAACCAGCTAAAAACTTTTTCCAAGTTGTTTTCAAACAGTCTAAAACTTTTTTTATCAATGTAAAGAACGATTTACAAATCAATAAAACAAAAGGTTTTCTGTTTTTATCAACAAAATCATAAACCTATCAAATATTTCGGTTTATCAATATGTAGAGTAAATTATTGTTTCGTGATATTATTTGTGAGAATAAAGATGGACAACAAGATGTCAGAAATTAATGTAAAAAAACGTGATGGTCGCTTAGAACCATTGGACTTAAACAAAATTCACCGTGTATTGGATTGGGCAGCAGAGGGATTGGATGATGTTTCGGTTTCACAAGTTGAACTGAAATCACATATTCAGTTTTACAATGGAATGCGTACCCAAGACATTCATGAAATTATGATTAAATCAACAGCAGACCTAATTACTGAAAACGAACCGGATTATCAGTATATGGCTGCTCGATTGAGTATCTTTAACCTAAGAAAAATAGCCTATGGTGAGTTTACGCCACCACACATGTATGACCATGCAGTAAAAATGGTTCAAACTGGTAAATATGACGAGGTTGTTTTAGAAGCTTATTCAAAAGAAGAGTATGACGAACTGAATAATTATATTGACCACTGGCGCGATATGAATTTCAGTTATGGTGCTGTAAAACAGCTTGAGGGTAAATACTTGGTGCAAAACCGAGTGACTAAGGAAGTGTTTGAATCGCCACAAATGCTATATATGTTTGCTGCTATGTGTATCTTTGCAGCTTATCCAAAAGATACACGTTTAGATTATGTGAAGCGTTTTTATGACCACACCAGCAAATTTGATATTTCTTTGCCGACACCCATTATGTCCGGTATGCGAACACCTACAAGACAGTTTGCATCTTGTACTGTAATTAAATGTGGTGACAGTATTGATTCAATCAATGCTTCTACTTCTGCCATTGTTAAATATGTGTCTAAGAAAGCCGGCATTGGTTTGGATATTTCTTCGATTCGTGCAGAGGGTAGTGAGATTCGGGGTGGAGAAGCCTTCCACACAGGCCTTATCCCTTTTATCAAAATGTTCCAAGCTGCTGTTGGTAGTTCTTCACAAGGTGGCGTTCGCAAAGGTTCTGCAACATTAACCTTCCCTCTATGGCATAAAGACGTAGAATCTCTGATTGTACTGAAAAACAATCGTGGTGTAGAAGATAACCGTGCTCGTCATTTAGATTACAGCGTGGCAATCAATGGTTTTTTGTATAAACGCTTGATTAGCGGTAAAGACATTACCTTGTTTTCACCACATGATGTCAAAGACATGTTGAAGGCGTTTTATGATGACCAAGAAGAGTTTGCCAGATTGTATGAAAAATATGAGGCAGACGATTCTATTAATAAAGCAACAGTGAAAGCAGTTGATTTGTTCTCACTATTGATGAACGAAAGGGCTGGTACAGGTCGCATTTACATTACGAATATTGACCATATGAATACACATGGGGCGTTTAAAGAAGATGTTGCTCCAATTGTATCTAGTAACCTTTGCCAAGAAATTGCACTTCCTACTAGGGAATTAGACGATTTACATGATACAAAAGGTGAGATTTCCCTTTGTACTTTGGCTGCGTTTAACTTAGGTAATTTGAAGGATTTGTCTGACTTTGAATCTTGGGCAGATATTCTAATTCGCGCATTGGATGAAGTTCTTGATTACCAAGAATATCCAGTTGAGGCTGCTGGCATTTCGACAATGAATCGCAGACCTTTGGGTATTGGTGTAATTAACTATGCTTATTATTTGACTAAGAATGGACATCGTTTTTCTGTTGATGCTGATAATAAGTGGGATATTGAAGCAAACAACTTGACTCACAGAACGTTTGAAGCTATGCAGTATTACTTGTTGAAAGCTTCTATGAATGTTGCGAAAGAAAAAGGTGCTTGTCCAGCATTCAATGAAACCAAATATTCTAATGGTGTTCTTACTATTGATACTTACAAAAAAGATGTTGATAATTTGCACACACAAGAATTACTGTGTGATTGGGAAACATTACGAGAAGATATTAAGAAATATGGCTTACGTAATTCAACCACTTCAGCTCTAATGCCCAGTGAATGTCAGTCAAAAGATAACCGGTTATTATTAGAAAACGGAATTATTAAAACACTAGGTGAAATTTTGGCTGAAAATCTTGATGTCGATACCATTGAAAATAACGAAATGGTTGGTCAAAGGTTTAATATTAAACCTGTTGTGTTTGCTGACGGTTCTATTTCATCTGAAGTTTATTACAACGGTAAAAGAGAGGTGTTTGAAGTCGAGTTTCAAGATGGGGAAAAGTACAAATTTACTGAAAATCACATGTTAAAAACAGAAGAATGTGGCTTTAAACGTATTGACGAGCTTACAGAAAACGATTTTATTGATAACATTAAAAATCCGATTAAAATCCAATGGGTTAAAATAAAATCAATTAAATCAGTTGGTATTGAGCACACGTGGGACTTTTCAACAAACACTGAACAATATACCCTGTCAAATGGTTGTGTTAGCCATAACACCTCATCTCAAGTTTCCGGTGCAACCAACGGTATTGAACCACCACGTGGACGAGTATCCATCAAAGCATCAAAAGATGGCATATTACGTCAACCAGTGCCAGAGATTAAAGAATTGGGTTCCCAATATGAATTACTTTGGGATATGCCAAACATGACGGGTTATCTACAAAAGGTTGCCATTATGCAAAAATTTGTTGACCAAGCGATTTCCGCAAACACCGCGTATGACCCTAAAAAGTTTCCAAATGGCAAAGTGCCAATGAAACAATTGTTGACAGATTTGCTAACAGCATACAAATACGGTGTAAAAACTCTGTATTACCACAATACACGTGATGGTGCAGATGATACACAAGGTGAACTGGATGACGGTTGTGCAGGTGGTGCATGTAAGATTTAATGAAAAGACTGGTTTCCCAGTCTTTTTCTTTTTTTACTATTCTGATATAATCAACCATCAGAATAACTAGACCAACAATTCATTATGTTAAACATTGAAAAAAATATTAAAGATAAACGTTTAAACTTAAAAGAAGGCTCCGTTTTCCGCTTTCCACCAGAACCCAACGGATATATCCACTTAGGACACGTAAAGTCAATCTTGTTGAACTATAAGTTGAGTAAGGCATTGAACGGGACATTCAACTTGCGTTTTGACGACACAAATCCAGATACTGCACGAGCAGAATATGTCAACGCAATTATTGATGATTTGAATTGGTTGAGGATGAAGCCTGACAACATTTTCTTTACATCAGATTACTTTGACACATTGTTTAACTTTGCTTTACATCTGATTAAAACCGGTAAAGCTTATGTTTGCAGTATGTCTGGTGAAGAAATGGATAACGCAAGACGAGAATATCTAGAAACAAAGAAACTCTATTCGCCAAGCAGAGATAATTCCATTGATAAAAACATGGAGCTATTTACTAAGATGTTCTATGGTGAATTAGATGGACATGTTTTACGTTTAAAAGTAGAAAAGCATGAGTCAAATTTGCACATGTTGGACCCGATTATCTATAAAAACAAAACATCGCCACATTACAAAACCAAGTACAAATGGAAAGTCTATCCGACATATGATTTTGCTCATCCAATTAGTGATGCAATTGAGGGGATTACTCATTCTCTTTGCACAAAAGAATTTGAAGAACATCGTCCACTTTACGATTATTTGGTTGGTTTGTTTGCAAAATATGCGAATCTAACCAATGTACCACATCAGTATGAGTTTTCGAAATTGAATATTAGTAATGCAGCTTTATCGAAGCGCAAACTGATTGCTTTGGTTAAAGATAATGACAATGATATTTCAGGTTTTGATGATTATCGTTTATTAACTGTTGCTGGTATGCGTAATCGTGGTTTAACACCAGAGATAATCAAATCTTTTGTTGAAAAATATGGATTTGACACAGACTTGTTGAAAGAACAGAAAGCTATTGATGTTTCTGTTTTTGAAAAGTTCATCAAGAATGAAATGTTGAAGTCTGATTATCCGGTTGTTGCCGGTGTGCCAGATGATAACAAAGTTAAAGTGCTTGTTGATGGGAAGTTCAATGTTTTCATCAATAAAAATGACTACAGATATTCAAATGAAGACAAGAAAGACTTTTTGCGCTTGTGCATCAAACAACCTGTGCGAATCAAAAATATTGGTGTTGTTGATGTTGTGTTGGAAACTACGAGTCGTGTTTTGGTAAAAACAATTGATGGGGATGGTTTGAAACCGAAAACTATTGCTTGTGTTAGTGGAGACAATCCGTTTTCTTTGGTAATTGAAGGCAAGAAATATTTGTTGAACTATGTTCCAGATGGCATATTCCAGATTCATTCCGTAGGGTTTGTAAAAGACGGACGATTTGTGTGTAAGTTTTAAATTCTTATTTTCTTTGTTTGTTTTTGTAATTCATTGAAAATATTTTAAGTTTAAAACATTGTCATATGTTTATATTTTTGGTTCATTTGTTTTTTCTATTTTCTGTTCAGGTTGTTCAAATAGAGAAACTCTACTAGGTAGCACTTCATTGTCAATCAAATCTGTTTTCATGACATTATTTTCAACCAGAATTTCTCTCAACAAATCGTTATAAATGTGTCCATGCATATTGCACACGGCATTATTTGTTTTACTATTGGTAATTTCAAAACCAAGTTGCGTATTTCTCTCAGAAAACTCAACAAAGTCCAGTTGTTGTCCAAGTTCATCAATAGCAACACTATCCAATACCTGTTTGCTGATGTTCTTAAACTTAGCTTTCAATGGTGATGTTTCTTTTGCTTTAATCAACTTGAAAAACTGATTGGTTTTATACTCTTCATCTCCAATAACCCAAATATCACAATCGGTCATTGCATCAGAGATGTAACCATATTTTGTATCTTTGGTTCCCCAAATAATAGTAGGATTACCATAGGTATTGTTGTTTAAGTAAAACCTATCCCATAAAGACAAAAACATATTCAAGTCTTGTACGATAAACACTTCATTGGTCTCTCTACCAGAGTTTATCATATATGGATACCCCATTTGTAGCATATCCTCACCAAACATGTTGTATTTTGAAATCACATTATCATCAGATGTTGCAATAAAACGGATATCGCCACCACGACCAATATCAAACAGTTTTCCCTGATATCGTTTAAATAATTCAGGAGTCAATAATTCAGACAAGTGGTAAACTTTTTTTTCTTGTAGTGGAACAGGGTAGTTCGCAGCTTCTTCTTCTGGAATGTTGAGCACTTTTTTAAAGTCAATTCTGTCAGGTTGTTTACTGTAATAATCAACGGTATCCAGAATTTCATTAAATCTTGTTTTCTGATAAAAGCTTTTACGTAGTTCTTCTTGATGCTTTTTAATTTGCAGCTTCTCGTATTCCTTCCAAAACGTTTGAGAAGGGTTGTTTTCATCAAGCTGTGTCAATCCGTTTTTCTTTCTCTCCATATTAATCAAACGAGCATCTTCATAAAAATTGATTAACTTAACGATAATGGATTCTTTATTCAAACGTTTATTCCAACGATAACCAATGTAATTAAGGTAATCAATGGTGGTCATTTCACTTTGTGCTTTTTCTTGACGATAACGTTTGTTTTTTTTCATATCGGCATAAAGCTCATCAGTATCAACATAAAGATGGAAGGATTCTTTATGACGCGAACAACAAACATAAGAATACGGTCTATCAACAGCAGAACTATCTAACAAAAACGCACGTTGAACCGTTTGACCTTGCGAAGAATAACCGGTAATCGCATAATTCAATCCCATCCAAACACCACCATTATCACTGTATGCCTTTGTGTTGATTTTTACATGGGTTGTCGCTTTTTCATGCAAAGTTGATTTCATATCAATAATCACATCAAAACCATTATCACCATCTGGTTTAATTGAACGGATAAAACCAGTAGACTTATTCATCAAAAAAGTTTCACGTTCAACACCAGTAACATTATCGATATGTTTAATATCTGTATTTTGTTTCAGAAATACAATTTTATCACCCACACAGAATCTTTGTGATACAGATAGTTTCGTTTTATCATCAATAATAGATGGAATTGTCATGCTCTTGGTTGGGTCAACTTTACCCATTTTAATTAGATAATTTTGAACGGTTTGACTGATTTCACGAACCATTTTATTGTCTAAACCGATAATCAAAGAACTCTCCAAAGGATTAGCATTCATCGCAGCAAAATAGTCTGCAATTACTCGGTTAATCATTTCTCTTTGTCCCTTACACAGCTTAATGGATTCTTGCTGGTGATAAATGTTCAACGCCTCACCAGAAAAACCATCACGCAAAAGCAATACCGCTTGACGATGTGAAGCAGAATTCTGTCTTCTGATTTCTGTAATGGTTGCTTTGGCATTGTCTGGTAAAACCCTTCTCATCAATTCCAAAGCATTGGGACCATTGATGGGAGCTAGTTGCGTACTGTCGCCCGATAGAATGAGTTTGGTTTGTTTGTGTTGTTGCGCGTTGTCAATTGCACGCATAATTTCAACCATATTTTTTAAACTAACCAATCCAGCTTCATCAATAATAACCAACTGTTTGTCTTGAAATACGGATGTGCGTCGATTCATTGCTGCCTGTGCACGTGATATGAAGGATGTTACGGAAATGCAATCCATAGAAGTTTCCATTTTTAAAACTTCTGCTGCCTTCCATGACAAAGTAACACCAAGTAAACCATAACCTAATGACGCATAGGTTGACGCAACTGTACCCATAGTGAAAGACTTACCAGCACCAGCATATCCCTCTACCAAAGAAATTGGTCCATTTGCTAACGTACATGCATAAGTCGCATTCTTTTGTTGGCTGGTCATTTTGATTTTATCTGTTTCCTTTTTTTTAATGAAATTGTTTACCAATGGTTCTGGAACACTCAAAGACAAACGTGGTACACGCTCAATCAACTCAATTAACTCTTTTTCCAACTCCAGCATTTCTTTGGTTGTATAAATACCAAGCTCTTTTGGTCCAACATGAATAATGTCGTTTTCATAGGAAATGATGGCTCGGTCAAGCAATTTACTGTACTCAACTTTTTGTTGTAACTGTGGATTACGTAATACTTGGTTGCGGATTCCGTAATCACCGTCCATTTGAAATATGGGTGATTTTTCTGTTTGTTTTGCAATAGTATCCGCTAAGATTTCTTCAATAAGTCTTAGTGGTTCTTTATCTTTATCGCTAATGGTAATGTCTGCATTAGGGTAAGCCGCTATTAACTCATCCTTAACATAGTGGATGTTATTTTCAATTAACTCTAAAAGGTTCTTTTTCATAAAATTATGTTATAGTTAGCTAAATGATAAAATAAGGCAATGAAAAACCCAGATTTTAAAACAGCTTTAACTACGAAAGATTATAAGGATATATTAGTCGCAAATCCCATTCTACAACTTGAATTTGACAACCTGTACAACAAATTTCTCATTACTCAGACCAACAACAACGATACAAAAGCAAAGGCTGCCATTTCTGCAACCGCTTCACTTGGATTTCTTGTCATACTTTTGATAATACAAATCAATTTTATTGCATCATTGATGGTGTCAATATTGTTGTTTCTTGTCTCTGGTGGATTTGTCATTTTTCAAACAAATGAAGATTTTAAACCAATAGAAAAAGTAGAAAAAGCAAAACAATTACCATGTATTCAGGACATTATGTTCGCTATTAAACACAAGTCTTATTACAAAGAAGAGCTGGAAAATATTAAAATCCAAATAGACAGCTTTGTTCAAGACAATGAAATTAGTTTTCAAGAATTTGATTTAAATCTCATTGAAAATATGTCTTCATACAAGGTGTTGAAGCAAAAAATTGAAGATTATAAGAATAAAGAAACTCAGAAGAAAATCAATCATTGGAAGGGCGTTTTTGATGAAAAACTGAAAGAATTGGAAGACTTTGTTATTGATAAAAACGACATCAAAATTGAAAGAGAATACAACTCGGTTGTTGAATACAAAGAAGCCATTGATAAACTCAGAGTTATTAAATCACAAGTGCAACTGAAATATGAGTCAGCAAAAAGTGAAACTCAGAAATATTTTTTAATGATTCGTCCTAATCTTACGCAGGAGTTGGTTGATGAATATTTTAGACTATCAGAAGATGATGGTTCTGATAACATTCGTGATTGGGCTGTGTTGAACATGAAAGTTAAGAGATTCATTTTGGATATGTTGGATAGCTATGGCTCGTGAAATATTAAATCTACCCTTACCACCTTTAACTCAATTGAAAGACTATACGATTATCAAAAAAATTAGCAATGGCGGTTTTTCATTTGTTTATGTTGCGGTCAACAATATTACAAATGAAACCGTGGCAATTAAAGAATTTATGCCCAACTCAATGAAAATCAGAGTTGATGGTAAAGAAGTCAATGTTACAGATATTAGAGATAAAAACAAGTTTGACATTGGTTTAAAAAACTTCTTTCAGGAGATGTCTGTTGTAGCACATATCAAGCACAACAATATTATTGATGTATTGGATTACTTTGAAGCAAATGGTACAGCTTATATTGTGATGCCATATGAATATGGTTATCCTTTGTCGCACTATATCGGATTGTTGATAAAAGAGAAGAAACAGATATTGGAAGAAGACCTGATTAAAATCAGTTTGGGGATTCTGGAAGCGATTAAAGAAATGCATGACAACAATATTTTGCATTTGGATATCAAACCGTCAAACATTTGGTTGCGCCAGAATAAGGAAATACTGATTATTGACTTTGGTACTTCTTTGGAAAAGACTCAGGTTAGGGTGAACCAATTCTTCCACTCACCAGGATTTGCTGCCCCAGAACAATACAAAAAATACAATTTACCTTTAAAAATAGGTTACTGGACAGATTATTATGGTATTGGCGCAACCATCTACAACATCATTACACAAAGAGTGCCGGAAGACTCAACAAAGTTACTAAATGATAAACGGCAATTGGACATTTTTCAAACGGAAAACGGATTTCACCATTACAAGATATTGGAAATAGTCAATCAATTGTGTCAATTGGATGTCGAAGCGAGAAAAAAGGTTAATATTGAAAAAGTGATACAGGAAGTAAAGAATATTGTTCCGTTCAACTATATTGAAAAAACAATAGACAGTATTATTACGAATAGAGACAGTTACGAATTGATTATTTAAAAAGACTCCGAATTTGGAGTCTTTCTTTTATTTTGCCAAGTTAATCAATTTGTTGGTAGCAATTATTGATAATAAAGTTAGATTACTATTATTCCCCACCACCAGAATCACAACTACTAGAGTATGAGTCTGAAGAGCAGTTTGTTGATGTGGAGACATGAGAAGAACCATCAGTTACAGATGCTGATGAGCCACTTGATTTATTTGTTGTTTTAACTGGTTGGTTATCTTTTTGTTCGTAATACAAAAACACTCCCTCAACAAACACGGCAAACACAATCGCCCATAGTGCATGGAAACCGATAAAGCCAAACAGAATCAGAAAAATAATTCCTGCTCGACCATAAGGTGTGTTAAACAGCTTGTCTGTAATGTTGTTTTGTTTATCAAGATAATCAAATACGTTTTTGAATTGAAATAGTTTTTTGAAATCCATGAGTTCTCTCCGGGTAAGTTAAAAATATTAAAGCAATCGTTCCAATTGAAATTAAGACTTTTCAATAATCTGGAATCAACTTTAGTAATTCTTGCACGAATTCTCTATTTTTACAAGCAGAAAAGATAGATTAGTGAAGATGAATTGTTTTAAATTTGTGTTCATCTTTGATATAAACTTAATTTAGAAATTTTTCTTAGTGCCTGATTGAAATAATCAAGATATTTTGTCCATTTATTACCAGACTCAGGTTTTCGTTTTTTTGTTGATTAAGTTGTTGTTTATTAAAAACAAGAAATGTAATTGTTCATCTGCACATTGTAAACGTGTTTCGTCATAATAACCTGGTAAACTTTGTGCGAACTTAAACATTTCTTCATCATTATGGAAAATCTCAAAAAATGCATGACTATCAGTAGTTGGTTTACAAGTTAAATTAAACTTAAAAAACATTTTCATTTGAATCGTAAATTGAGTCAACCTATTCGTAAATCTAGCAAACCATATTTTATCAATATTTTTAGATGCATATTTAGCAGTTACATAATCGTGTTTTTCCATTGTAAAACTTTGTTTATTCTGTTCATTGATTAGCATTATAGATTAAAATAGAGACTTCTTAAACCAATCTGGAAATAAAAAATGAAAATCTTAAAAATGACTGATGTGAAAGCACAAGAAATCTATAAAGTGGTTGCCATTGACAGTCAAGCAGACCAGAATGCACTAAGTGTTGGCGATGTCGTTTATGTTATTCGCGTATGTGATGACAATGCGGTTTTCATTAATTTGTTCCGCGACAAAAAATACATTGGTTCTCGCAGAATCAAACCAACCACTATTGAGCATGTAACTTTGGTTGACCGAGTGGGTAAAAAGTTTTCAGAGCGAATTGTTGCATTTCGTAATAGCTTCTTGTTTTCAGAGCATAATGCACGTCAATCATTTATTCCTAATACAATTGCAGAAGATGGCGGTTTTTTAGATTTGAATAGTGATGCTCGTGTGATTGATAAAAAAATCCGAGAACGCAATGAACAATTAGTAAAAGACTTCAATTGATTGTAGAATTATCATAAGAAAGAGGAACTAATGTCCTCTTTTATTCATTTCAAGTATTGGTTAAGACTTCCGGATTCGTCTCGCAGTTTTTTCCGTAATTTGGAATCCATCTGTTTAAAGAACTTCACTTTTATGATTTCTTCCAATTTTTGTTGTGGAATTAAGAATCGTTTAAAGTGACCGGTTGCATTTTGTGTATTAGGGAACAAGTAAGCAGCACTTTTCCCACTTAAAGGCTCTACAATAATCTTATAATAATGGGTCGGTACGTTTACACCATTTCTTAACACACCTAAATTATCAGCAGACTTAGAGTCTGGACTCACATAGGCAGAACCTGAGATAATGTAAAAATCATGTGCACCAGAATCCAATAAGGTCTTAGCAATGCTGTAATCCAATTGTTTCCACACACCAGAAGCCAACACTTGATGCATCGGCCCTATATTAGTGGTGTACAAGCTGTCGTCATTGCCTGTCTTATCGGTGAAATACATGCTGGGTAAGAACTGACCGATAGGATAACCAAAACTATTTGCAGTAGTGATTAACTGTTTATCACTGAAATCAAAAGGTTTTAAAGTGTTGCTTGGCTTAAAATCCATCTTTTGTTTTAGTTTGTCTTTGTTCAACACCATGCCAGAAACTAAGGTGTTCTTTCTGTCAATATCAAACAAAGAAACATAATTATCAAAACACAAAGCGTTAAACTCTTCTTCAATTCTTTCCAAGTCCGGAACACCAATAGGAAAACTTTTTTTGCACTGTTCTTCTGTTTCTGCGTAAACATTTTTGAATATAGAAGTGTCAAACTCAACAGGTTCTTTTAGTTTGAAGGTGTAGTTATACTTGATTGGATTAGATTGCCCACCAACCAGCAAACTTGGCATAGCATATTTGAATACCAAAAAAGCAACAAACATTAAGATGAATAATACAAGGTAAAGAAGATTCAATCCCAATACCTTGCTTCGAGTAGCATATTTTTGTAACAGTTTCATATCAAAACCGATTTTCACATAAACTACATAATTTTGCGAGTCAGAAAACCATTGTACTTCTTGGTTTGAACTTCAATCTCATTGTCATTCTTTGCCATAGCAGGAATAATCTGTTTGTTGCTAATCGTTTGGATTGCATTAGATAATTTTTTATCGAAAAACTTATACTTACGAATCTCACCATTAAGATAGTCAAACAGTTTTTGTCTGTCTTCTTCAGAGATTTTGAATTTATCAAAGTAATCCGTAGCAGCCGACAACATGTCAAGTTTGTCTAATGTTCCATCAATATTGCCGTTTAATCCGGTAACTACGAAGTTATCCATAAAATCACGATACAGAAAATACTTTTCAGAAAAGTTCTGAACAATTCTCATTTTACCAATATTGTGTTTCTCAATACCCAAATAGGCATTCATCACTCTGTCATTTTTGAGAAACAAATGGTCTAAACGTCCTAATTGCAACATCTTGTTATTGATGCCATATTTCTGTTTAAACTCTTCCGGTAAACTGTTTTTCAATATTTGATTGATTTCATTGTTGAACTTTAATTCAGAATCAAAATTAATTGCCAATAGCTTGAAATAATCGGTTTCCAATGGTTCTGTCAATTGGCTAATCATTGCCTGTTTATCTTTATGTTTTAGATAATCTTGATAATATGTATATGGGAGACGGTATAGAACATTAGCCGGTTTATGTCTTCCACGTTCTTCTCTGAGAATAACAAGCAAGTCTGACCACTCATTCGTCATTACAAAATCCAACTCAGGAACATCTGATAATGGATGATTATCAATAATCTGTTCTTCAATGGTTGGTTGTTGTGGTAATGGAACTTTTTTAGGCAATTTGTCACGAATTCTTTCTAACCGTTCACAGAACAGCGGATGTTCTTCATTTTTATACAAACGTCTTACTTGGTCGTAATATCCTTCTTTGGTAATAGATTTGAGGCGATAATGGTCTGTTGCACTTTTGTCGTTGTAGTTAAGTACGGTATCACTTTTAGTAATATACTTGTGTACATGGTAGTTTGATGGGATTACTGTTCTAATAATGATTTTGTCTTGTTCTTGTCGGTTTTGTTCACAAAGAAAAACGATGTTGCCATTGATAAACATTTTGAAATCGTTGTAGTCTATATCATGTTTGATACATGTTTGCATGATAAACATAGGGTCATTGTAAATTGTTTTGACTTCTTTACTGCGTTTGAACAGCTCGAATAACAGGAAATTATTGTAATTCATGTTTTCGTTCTGTTCTTTTGTGAGGTGTCTTCTATGGGTAACATTTTCATCGAAATAATCTTTTTCGAACCCAAGTTCTTTTGCTAGTGGAGAAAATCTCTCCAACATTCTGTCAATAGTGTGTTTGCCAATGGCAACTAATGTTAGTTCTTCGTCAATGTTATCGATGTAAGCCATTTTTAACTACTTTTTTTTTGTCTGGTTCTGGTTTTACAGTTTTATTGATACGAAGTTCAAATTCACCAGATTTATATAAATCCAGCATTCCGATTTTTTCTGCTATCAATAAATCCAACTCGTCTTTACTTAACAATCTGTCTAAGTGCCTGTTTTTGGTGTCTAAGATAATCTGTTCGATGTTATTAGCCATTTTTTCTGATGGATGTTTATCAACAGTTGGATTGAAATTGACGTAATTACCTTTTTCGTTTTGCTCTTGTCGGAAAATGTAATTGACCTTGATTGAGATATCGTTATCATGTGCAAGGGAGAGGAGCTCTTTTAATTCGTTTTCAAAACGAACGTCTGTAACAAATACTTGTTTGTTTTTTGCAACACTGTCAAGAATGTTGCTTTTAAGCATATCTGTCCAAATATCTTGATGTAATTGACGGCCAATATCTGTACCTAAAATTTGTTGATATTGTCGTGGGCTGATGGTGATTGTGTTGCCAGTCATGTTCAAAAGTTTACCATTATTATTGATTAAAGCATCATCAATAATGTCTAGAATGGTTTCAGTTGGTACAAACTTACCAACAGTTTCTAAAAATTTAACAGTATCAACAACGATTTTATCGTGCACCTCTTTAATCTGAAACGTTTGCTGTTTTTCTTTGAAATCTTGATGTTCAATGTCAATTCCAGAAAACAGTTCTTGACAGCTTTCTTTCAATGGAGTGGCAAATTTTAGATTAATGGTGTTCTCTGTGGCATCCTGTGATGCGATTGTGTCTTTTCCTGCAAATTTTCTTCCGATATATAGGTTAAGTTGTGTGCTCATGTGTTAGAATGGTCATTCTTATATATTTTAGAGAGTATGATAAAAAAAGATAATGTTGTTGGTAAGCTGATACTTATTGTTATTGTAATGACAGTTATAAATGGTGTCGGTTTGTTTTTATATAAAAATGATGACAAAACAAAATCTGATGATTTAAAAATTCCTTATATTGATAATCATTTTATGGAAAGTAAAAATCGTGATTATGTTTTGAATCTTTTGGAAGAAATGATTAGATTTAAACATAAAATCGAAATAACTAATGAAATTTCATCAATATCAACAGCAAACCGATTTATTGTTGTTCAAAAACCAAATTATGTTTTTATTAAAGATTTTGAGAGTAGTTTCGTTCTTAAATTAAATTCTTAAATTAAATGAAAATGACACAAAAGATATTATTAGAAAAATTGGGGAGAAAAAAATTATTGAAGCAATTATAAACAATAAATTTTCTGGAAAAAGTGATGACGAAAAAGTACCAATGTCCAAATTTTATTATGATAATGGTTTTGAGATTGAGTTTTTTTCTATGTATGCTGTTTTTTCTTCGGTTAGTCTTGTTGTAACAGCAGCAGCACTTTTAAAAAGTATTATTTTGAGTTTAATTGGTGTTGCTGGTGTAATTGCAAGTTTATATATTTACTCTCAAAGAAAACCAAAAGATGAAAGGGTCATGAGAGTTTTACGTTCTGTTTCTTGTCAACCAAAACAAATTGAATTGCTTTATGCAATTAATGATAAAATTAAAAAATATTGCGTTGAGAATAATGTTCAACAAGAAAACTTTGATATTTCTTTAATTAGAGAAATGGAGGAGTTTAAAGAGTTAGAACAACTGGTTTTTAAATCATAAGGAAAACTATGAAAAATCTAAAACATATATTGATAATGTTTGTATTGTCAGTTTCGGTTGGTTCAGTGTTTTATTATTGTGGAGAACAATATCGCAATGAAGCAAGATTAAAAGTTCAAAAAGAATTAGATGAAAAATACGGAACTAACAAAGAAATTAAGAATGAAATTGTGAAAAACGATAAAGAATTTGTAATTGAAACTATTGAGCGAATTTTAGAAGATGGGAATTTCATTGTTGATTTTAACAAAAATACATCAAATATTTTTGTTTGGTCTCCCAATAAGATGGTTTCTATCTATTATTCCGATAATAAAGTACACGTTGTTGGAAATGTCATCTATTCTGGTAATAATCAAGAACATATTTTTGGCAAATTCGATAAGATTTTTAATTTGTCCGATAAAGAAATTACAGAAATTATTGAAAAAATCAATGAAATACAAACAAATAAACAAGAGAAAATTACAAATGAATATTATTGAAGCAATTTTTAACAACAAAAACCTTAATGCCTATCGGTTTCACAATTTTTATATTCTTTACACAATGTTTTTAATTTGTTCAGGCATTACTATATTTAGTTTTTTCATGTCGATATTCGTTGGTTTTTTGGGTGAAACTCTTGTTTTACTACCAGCAACAATTGTGTCTGGTTTAAGCCTGTGTTATCTTTTGAGTTTTCATAAATTTGTTCATGAAATTGATTACCATGTCGTCAATACGTTACTGAATGTAAAGCACTCTAGTGTTTATCAAAAATATCTTTTGAATAAAATTAGCGAGAAAATCAACCTATATTGTAAAGAACACAATATTAAACCAAGAAACTATGATATTACTTTAATTCGTCATATCAATGAGTTCAACATTTTGGAACAAATTCAATTAGATAATCATTTTGATGATTGGAAAGATTACGCAGACACAACAGAATTAAAACTATTGGAAACCAATCCGGAAATTAATGCTTTTTTGCATATTCGCAAACAGACTCATGAGAAACTTCAACAAGTTTTTAATTATTTGGAAAACGTTGATTTTAAAAAGAGTAAACATGTTTCACAGGTGTCTTTTGATTTAATTGTTGCAAAACTTCAAAACTTAAAAGAACCATTTGATTTGTCAAAAGTTGAAGAGAAATATGAAGAACTCAACGATGTTAAATCAATTATCATTGATATTCAAAATCAAATGATGTCAGAGATTGACATTGGTTTGAAACACAAAGAAATGCTTTCATCCAAAACATTGAAAAAAGTTCAACAAGCAAAAGATAACCAAAGTTACAATTCGACATTTGAAGCACTTGAATGTATGAATTCTGATATTGAAAAACAGGTGAACTTATGAAATTGCTATTTATTGTTCTTTCTGCTTTACTTGTTGGCTGTACTCCAATTTATGAAGATAGTAATTACACAAGTGAAGAAATTAGAACGTTCAATGAGAATTGGAAAAATCACAAGAAAGACTTTAGTGAAATTGCTCGTGATAAGTCTTGTCCAATTGATAGTAAAACCAGTAGAATAGATGGATTTTCTGGTCATATTATAAATGTTGTTTGTTCTGATGGTATTCGTGGTTTTCTACTTGAAATAAAAAGTGAAAAAGATTTTAAACTTACAATCAAAACCAAAGATGGCGTTTTCCCTATTTACTCAACAGAAGAAGTTCTAAAAAGTCAAGAATCTGATAGTGAAAATGAGAGAAACATCAATACATATGAATTAAAACAAAAACTTTTAAAATGGGAAAGCGAAAGATAACTTGAATATGTGTGTCACAAACAAGTGAGATAAACTAAAAAGAAGTCCATATGGACTTCTCTTTTTTATTGTAATTTGTTTTGTAAATTCAATTTTTGCTCTTGTTCAACTTCCTGTGTTGGAATCTGAATTTTAGGCGCTTCTATTTCGTTGTCTTTTTGTTGTGCCAGACCATCCAGTTTGATTTCAGGTGCTTTCATATCATCCATTTTCAAACCAGACTCACGAGCTTCGAGTTCAGTTTTAAAAGCATCTTCAACATTTTTAATTGCTTCAAAAGCGCTTTCATGAACTTCATCCAATACAGTATTTAGTTGTTCCATTTTTTGTGCAAAATTCATAACTATTCCATTTCTTTATTGATATAATAATCAATAATCTTCTCCAAGACGTGCGAAAAGCTCATCTTTCTTTTTCTCAAAATCATCTTCTTCGGATTCATAGTCTCGTTGTTGAGTATTTTTTGTTTCCACATCAAAGAATTGGTTTAAGCTCGCATACTGAACATTGTATTTTCCCATAGCAGAATCAATATCTTTGTTTGCAATAAAATCAAGATATTTTTGTCTCTCTTCTTGAAACTCTGCCTCAGAATAACGTTTAATCAAATGCTGGTTTTCATCATTCAAAATCATCAAAGGAATACTCTTTTCAACATAATTCTGCTCCCATCTTGGGGTAATATGTTGAATCTCATTACCATTTTCATCTTCGTCTTCTTCAACATCCAATTTAATCTTCCGTAAATCAATATGTGAATAACCTTTAAAAATGTCCATCTTACTTGCAACATCACAGAAAATAGACAAAGTAAAATATTTAAAATTACGATAGCTCACACTATTGATAGACTTAGGAGCAGCAACGAAATACATTCTGTCTTTATAAATATAAACCTGCGTCCAATCAATTTGGTAAAAAAAATCATACTTACAAACAACAAAAGGATTAGCTTTATTCTCTTTTTTAATCGGTTTGCCGCTTCTATCAATAAACTCAAACTTTTCCACAAACCCATCATGCATATAAAAATCAACAGAAGACAATCTATCTAAGTAAATGGAATTGTCTTCCATCTTAATCTGTGCACCAACATTCATGTGTTTGCTGATTAAGTTAATGCAGTCATAAACACCACACATATGTTCTAGCATTTTTTCATAAATAGACAAACTGTCAGAAGCAGACACAACATCACTGGTGATAATTTCACCAGTTTTTGCCATCTGCTTGCGTTTCTTTTGTTTTTTTACTTCGTCACTGTCAAAGTCAAAGAACTTGCTCATAATTACACTATTTTTGACATAGGTTACGCTTTTAAATCAACTAAAAAAGTGTTCAGTATTTTTGGTGTAACAACAAGATAATCACCAGATACACGTTTGCCAAAATTATTTTCTACCAACCAAGAAGACAATCTGGTTTTTAATAGTTCAACAATTTTTTCTAGATTGTCAGCATAAATCACAATACCTGAATAAACTGCAACTGAATTATCAACAATATGAAAACCATTATTATCACCAGAAATATTGATATACGGATTGACAACGACTTTTTTACAGTCATTCAACATAGACTTTAGTCCTTGTGTTCTACCAAATTAACTTAGTAACATTCTCTGAAAATGAATCGAAAACGATTGCAATATCATCAAAAGGCGAAGTCCTATTGAATACTCAACTAAGACTTACGGAAACTGCAGGGTAAAAACACACTGCGGTTTTCTTTTTTATTCTTAATCTGAATCAACATATCTTTTTGCGGAATAATGTAAGACAGATTTTTAGATGGAATATTGAGTTTCTTCTCAGTGTTCGCCCAGTAAGTCTCATCAATACCCAAAATAGCCTTACATGATACGTTCGTCATAAAGTCTTCAGAGAAATGAGTGGGGGATTGTGAAGCACAAATTAATCCTAATCCAAACTTGCGAGCTTCTTTAGCAATAATGTTAATGATGTTCTCTGCTTCATCAGTAAAATAAACGTGAGCTTCATCTAAAACAATGATTTCCTGAACATCAGTTTGTACCCCTTGACTAAAACGATATGCAAAAATGTTTTCTAATAGGAAGTTTACAAAGAGTTTCTTTTCTTCAAGCAACAAAGATGAGATTTCATAGCGCCAAATTTGATTATCTTTATCAAATGGCGGCATCTCGTTTTTAAAAATACCCATTGAGTTAAGATTTTCTAATCTTTCAACAATACTCTTCAGAACATCCTTACTGTCATACTTAACTAAGTCACCCAATTCATTTCCGGTTTTAATGCTATTTACATAATCCGTATACTCAGTAATTGCTTTAAGTTTAATTTCTTCCAACTCTTCCACAGCCTTTTGCATTGCTTCATCGTCTTTGGCACTATTGCTACGTTTTAATTTTGCATACATTCGACTTGCAGTACGGTTTAATTGTTCTAATGTTGCCATTGCCTTGTTGTTTGCACCCAAAGACATCGCGTTTAATTTAAATGATGAGAATTTCAACGCATCGTTTAGTGTTGGGTATTTCTTAGGAAACTTTCTTGAAACACCATCTTCAAGTTTCCAGCTTTTCGGGTCATTCGCATAAAATCCGTTGGCAGCATAAAGGTCTGTAAGCAAGTTTCGTAAAGCAGCTTCTTGTTTTGTGCCTAATTGTCTACCTGCCCGATTTAATGACTTGATAAACGACTGAACACGTTTGCGAACACCACCAAAATGTGGGTCATCACTGACAATTAGGGGATTGAATCCGTATGATGTTGATTCGGAAAACTTTATGGTGGATGAGTTTGGTATTTCAATATCTCCATGAAAGTCGATAATATGGATACGGACTTTTGAACTGCTACTCATGGTTTGATTGATAATATTACGCAACAGGTGTGTTTTACCTGTACCAGAACCACCAGCAATTAACATATGATGGTTGATAACTGTAGTGCTATCCCATATAATGGGTGTTTCTTTACCACTACGCAAATCAAACTTGTTGTATCCGAAAAAAAGCTTCATAATAAAAATATTTATCGCATAACACTAAATTAAGAAAAGGTTGAAAAAATGAAAAATAGAAAAGTGGAAATCAATAAAGGTGAAATTAAAGACAACGCTTTAAAAGCAATGTTGCTCTCAAATCTTTACAAACACAAAGTAGAGAAAAAATTAAAAGGTAAAGGTAGCTACACAAGAAAAGCAAAACATCGGAATTCCGATGTTTTTTATTTGCATTATGGAAAACCATGTGATACATTAAGTTTATTGATTAAATAAGGAAATTAAGATGTTGTTTAAAGGAATTGATGGAGATGTTCAGTATATTAACATGGAAGAAGTGGTTTATGTTTCTTTGGAAACGGTAAATGTTGAGAGTGAAAACAGTAACGAAGTGCGAGAATTAGCTAAATTATCTATTGACGACAAAGCAAAATTTTATTTTGATGAAAGCGCAATTGAAAAACTGACAAAAGAACAACCAGTAAACTTCGCTCAAGTTACAATGAAAAATGGTAAAGCCGCTTTTATTAATAAAAACAGAATCGTTCATGTCGGGTTTTACCCACAACATCAATCTGTTGTTGTTCTATTGAAAACCAATAAACCGGAAGATTTCCAATTTGTTACAGTAACTGGAACGATTGATGATGTTTTGACATCACTAGAGTTAAAATAAGATTAAGAACACTGGTGTTCTTTTTTACTGTTTGAAAACCGAAGTAGTAGAATTTAGAGTAGGGATAAAAATAATCTTGAATAATCAAAAAGTAAAACAAATTGTTTGAAAATTAATTGACAATAATGAAAACATGTTGTAATATTTAACTTGTGTCAGAAATTGAATACGATACTGCTCACTAATAAGACTTAGACTTATAATTGAGCTTAGATTCAAACTAATGAATCGCTTATATATACCGCAGTGAGATGTTGACTATTTAAAGTTCCTAATATATACATATTACTTAATGATTTTCGAGGTTGCCATAATAGCCTCGCACCGGATAATTGGATTAATCTCCAACAGTGGCAACTATAAAGTGTGCGGACACAAGATATAGCGAACCTTAATGTATGGTTCGCTTTTCTTTTTCTTAACGTTTGTAAACATTATTTCAAGCTATAATTTGTCAAGCGCAATTTTTAAAGAAATAAAATGAAAATCGAACAGCTAATAGAACTCAAAGAAAAATTGCAAGCAGGCAATTTGGAAAACCTGCCATTAATTTCAGAGAAGACTTTCACTTATAAAGACTTGGAGTTTGCCTTTAAGTATTGTCCAGAAAACTTGATGGGCGATTTTATTAATAAAATTATCGATGGTTTTCCAACAAACAAAAAATCTGTCAACCTATCTCAAAACATTATGGAATTACTCAAAGATGAATGTTTCATGTCTATCTTTGAGCATCGTCATGCAAACAAGAAACTCAATTTTTCATTAAATAATTTGGCTAAACTTTATGCTGATAAAGAATTGTATGACTCAATTACAGAAAAATTTGAACTTTCTGATTTAAACAAAGAGTACATTAAGTATAGCCATTTTGCCGAACCGGAAAAAAGAGAAATTATTGATGTTTTTAAAAAGAATGACTTTGGTGCTTACGCTTTAAACATTAAAAGCGGTTCTTTATGGATTTACGCTAATCGATTTGGTGAATCTCGTAGAGTATTGCTTGAATTGCGCCTTAGATATCTTCATGATGGTTACATTTCTTACTATGCGAGTACAGAAGTTACTGATATTGCCATCACTGATGCACATTTTAAAAACATTAAGCTGCAATCAAAAAACAAACGAAAAGTATTCTTGGTAGTACGTAGCATAAATAAAGAAGAAAACACTTATAGTGAATTGGCTTGGACGTTCAAATATCTGTTGACTGGTAAATTAAAATGTCCAGACAATTTAAAGATGAGCATTGAAACAGGTTCTATTCTAATGCACAAATATGGAACATTATCTGGACGCATTTCTGATTTGTTTAGTAGTACAAAAGTGTTCGATGGTAATTATGATTACATAAATGGCAAAGAAGTTACGAAAAACAAACAGTTATCAAGAAAGATGAAAGTAATATGATTTATCAATTTATTGAAAAACGATGCGTTAGTTGTGGTCAGACTGGTTATGGATTTAATTCTTCAAAATAGATTGCAAATTGTTAAAGAAATCTGGCTCTTATGCGCTTTTTCAAAGGAAGACTTGCAAACTATTTGTGGCGAAAATGTAGATGTTTTTAATCCAGAATTACTGAAAAGAGTTTTTCACAAACTAAACAATTATATTGTTCGTGGTAAAACTGAAAACGAATTTAAAGCATTTTTTGATAAAAAAAGAAATATTTTTAGAATTCCTATTACCACAAGGAAATCTAAAAAACTAAGCAGTCTTGAAAAAAGATTTGCTAATCTTTTGCTTGAAATTCAAATGGAGCTTCTGAAAAGCAATATTTTTATTAATATTGAAGCAAACAAAGTTATAACTAATTTTGAGATTGACTTTTTAGTTAATGGTAATGTTGGCTTTGAAGTAAATGGTTTATTTCCACATTCTTCAAAATCAAATAATCTGCGTTGGATAAACAATCAACACTATGAAAAAATGATTAGCTTGTGTGATAGGCAAGTTTTTCAATATACGTTTTATGAAACAGATTTCAAAAACATTGAGAGACTTAAAAACAACATAAAGCAAATACTAAGCAATCATCTATTTGTTAATGACAACGACAATGCGCTTAAGTTCAAAAACTAAAATACGAAGATGCAATTGAACTTTCACGAAACACATTTTTAACAGATGATTCAAAATTTGCTATTTATAAAACCGGCCAACATTATCAAATCATTGATAATAAAGAAATTATTGGTTTTTTGGTAAAAACGAACATCTTATCTGGTAGCAACAATTATAAAAATGCTTATCAAATTTATTTAAATCAGTTTGACAACAATATCAATGCACAGGTGTTACAATTTTGTAAAAACAACAATATTCATCTTGTTATTGATAATGATAAGCAAAACTGGTTCTTACACATTCCACATTTGAATATCGACTATGTTTCTCAATTGTTTGAATTCAGTACATCTGGTAAAAAAAGACTTACCTTTGATGAAAAAAGATATTATGATAGACAATTCAAAAAACTAGGCAAAGGAATTCGTGAACTGGTTATGCCTGAAAAAAGACATCTAATTAAAACATGTGGCATCAGTGTTATTCTTCCAAAATAAAAAAACAGGAGAAATTCTCCTGTTTTTCTTTTTAAAACGGCATTCCAAGTTGGAATTGTATTTTCTGAACCTCATCGGTTTTCTTTTTATTGATAGGATGAGCATAACTCAGTTTAATCGGACCGATAGGACTGTTCCAGTTAAAACCTACACCTACAGAATATCTCAATTCTTTTCCAAATGTTGAACGATGTAAACCGTCATAAACATTCTTACCGTTATTGCTTTGTGCGCCAGAATAAGTTTTACCATCCCATACGGAACCAGCATCAATAAAAGCACTTAGTCTTACATCATCTGTTTTAGCAAAAGGAACTGCTGAGAAAAGCTCGGCAGTTGCCGAAATCATTTTATTTCCACCATAACTAACCTTATCGCCATAGTTATCATAGATTTTCGGACCAAGAGAGCCATTGTCTAAGCCACGAACAATCGCTTGACCATACCCACCACCATAATAGTTCTCGAAGAATGGAAGACCACCATTGGTACGGTTTTTGGTTCTACCAAAACTGTTCCCATAGCCACCTTTAATTGATAACATCAAAGAAGCTCTGTCACCAATACTGAAAAAATGACTGTATCCGGCATTGAATTTATAGTAATTCAATTTGCTACCTGGAATGGTAATCTCACCATTTACATTGGCTTTGTAACCAGAATTTGGCCAGTAATAATCGTTGGTTTTGTTGATACCCCAACCAACCTTTGCTTTAGCAACCACTCCGGAAAACTTGGTTTTATCACCATCAGAATTATTATTCACAAAATCACGATAAGGTTTAGGTGCACCATCAGATACACGAAGTTTCAGATTTTCAATACTACCACCAACATAAATCTTATTGTATTCGCTTACAGGTAAACCAAACATGGCACTAACACCATATTTCTGTGTTTTGTATGTTTTGGTATCAGGTTGATAAAAGCTACCATAAACATCAACATCCAAGCTGGTATCTTTTCTGAAATGGTTGTCAGAATAGGTAAGAGATGCATTGCTGCTATACTTATTGTAAGTTACATTTGCACCCATTGTTTTACCAGTACCAAAGGCATTCTTATCTTCAACACCAACACCTAAACTCATTCCGTAATTTTGCATATAACCAAGTTGTGCTTGCATTGTGCCGGTACGTCTCTCTTTTACCTTAACTTCAACATCTACGGTACCGTCTTCTTTTGGTGTACTAATGATATCTGCTTCACTGAAATAACCAGTTTGCATCAATCTTTGACGTGTACGATTCATTTTAGACATATCAAAGATTTCGCCTTTTTGTTGGCGCATTTCCTTCAAAATAACATCAGTTTTGGTTTTCTTGTTTCCAGAAACGCTGATGTTATCAATAACAAATTGTTCACCAGCAGAAATATCAAACAAAACATTGATATTCTGTCCATCAGTCTCAAAATCTGTTTTAATTTTGTTAAAAGCAAAACCATTGTTTTCCAAGAATGATTCAATATTACCCTTAGTAGTCAAAACATCATCAACATGATATTGTTTCCCCTGTTTAATGGTGTTGAACTTCTCCAATTTATCATTGGTCAGCAAGGTTTGTAGTTCTGGTGTCATTCTAAATTCGGGTTTACCAAAATTATATTGTTCACCTGTTTCTACAATAAAAATGACATCTTTGTTGTAGGGTTTAATATCTACTGCACGAACATCTTTAACGATTGCCCCAGCATAACCGTTGTTCTGGAAAAAATTTTGAATTGTGAGAATATCACTGGCAATTAATGATTGATTTAGCGTTGTGTTATGAAACAGACCGAAAACCGATTTTTTCTCATTTAGAGATAAACGGTTTTTTAGTTTTTGAGATTTGTATTCTTCATTATTTACAATAAACTTGATTTGGTTGATTTTGTTGGCTCGCCCCTCTTCAACAGTCCACACCAACTCACCATTTTCTTTTAGCTCATGCTTGAACTGAACTTCTTCTTTCCCTAAATTGGCATAAGCTTTTCTTAGTTCGTTTTCCAACATGGCAACCGCTTTAGGGTTATATGCAGTATTGACAAACTGTTTCAGGTTGTCTTCCAATGTTGATGTCGAAATAGATTTTCCGCCTTTTACTTTAATTGCGGTAATCTTGTGATTCTCGACTATGGTTACTTCTGCACCTTGCACTTTCACGTTTTGGTAGTACCCAGAATCCATTAGTGCTTCTTCAAGGTCTTGTTCTGTAGCATTGCTTTTAACGTACTCGCGTGTTAGTGTGGTAATCAGCTCTTTATCTGAAGCTTCATAACCAGAGATTACATAATCGTCAGGTTTATTGATTTGATTATCGGCATAAGCATTCGTTGCCAACATGACAGATAGTGCGATGATGGTTTTTTTCATAAGTTTTCTCTTCTAAAATTTCTAGTTTATCACATTTATATAACTTTTATTGCTTTTCTTTTGTTCGCAACCTCAACAAAAGCATGTTCATATTGCTCTTTGGTAATCATTCCATCCCTAAGTAAGTAAGCAATAATCTCCTTAACGGCATCTTTATTATCAATTTTATCAAGCAAATCGTAGTTTATTGCTCCTAATATGAAATTCTTGTGTGAGGGTTTAAGATTGATAACCGACACTTTATCAAGAGCACTCAAGACATATAACAAATATGGGCTGTTTGGTCTTTGTTGTTCCATATCTATTTGAATGACGCCAGAAAAACTCTTAATTTCATGTGTAATGCATATTTTACAATTACTTATCCACGAGTTAATCATGTGTTCTTTATCAGCATCAAGTGGTGGTAATTTATAAAACATACAACTAATGATTCGACTTTTCATTTCTTTACTGAGAAATTGTTTTTCATTGATGATTTTAACAATGTTTTCTTTGTGCTGTTGGATATCAAAGTTTATCGGGTGTGAGTGATTAGCTAGAACAGAACATCCGTCAATAAAAACCCGTTTGTCTGTCGTTCTATCAATAATATCGAGTAATTGTTCAAATTTTCTTTTGTGTGTTGTGTTAATTTTATTGAGAATGGATGTTCGGTCTTTGTTGTTCATTTCAAAACCTTGGATATCACACAATATTTGAAAACGTGTTGGATTACTGAATATTTCAACGATATCCATTTTATGCAACATGGACAACATCAAAACATTCATGTTATCACGTTCAGAATATTTTTCATCCGTTTGTAAACCAATGCATGAATTTATGATATCCTGTGGTCTTTTTGGCAATTCAAAACGAATGTCTTTATATTCTTCGAACGACTCTTTTAATGGTAATGGAATATTGTTAAGAAATTGACGCAAGGAACTTCTAATAATTTTCTGCTTGTTTCCAATGGTGTTGTCTTTAATAATTCCATCTCTCAACAAGTTAAGGAGCCATTGTGTGTTTTTGCATTTTTCGATAAACTCTTTTCTATTGTATTCGTTCTCAACGTGTTTTAAGACAAAGCAAAATGTTTCGTAGTCTTTAAAATGGCGTTGTTTGAACAACAAATGGATTACGTTTTTGCGAACCAATCCGTTTTCTATGAGATAAACGATGTTTTTCTTAACGAAGTGTCTATTTACAATCTTTCTTGCAATCGTTTGATAGATGTCGTCTGGGAAATCACACTCTTTTAAAGTTTCAAACAAAAGTATGCCTAAATTGTCGGCATAAATATTGTTCTCCTTCATGATTTGCGATGTGAGAGCACCAAACTTTCGTCCACGGTTTTCTTTGAGAAAATTAATAATTGTTTCTTTTAATGTCATACTAATTTCATCTTTTTATTGATTGATGTTTTTTCTTCAATTATAGAATTTTGATATTGTTCTTTGGTGATTTCACCATTTTTGAGCATTTTTTCAGCGATTGATTTTATCATATTTTTGTTTTCAATTTTATCAGTAAAGCCAAATTTAATTGCATAGCTAACCATTGTTTGGTGTGCAATATTGTTTTCGTCTAAATTAATAACTTTTGCTTTATCTAATGTTGTCAATGTGTAAGCCAAAGACAACGGTATCCATACTGCTGCATCAGCCATAAGCATATCAATATTAAATTCTACATCTTTAAGTGCTTTCAAACTATCCAACAAAACAGGATTCAGATTGTTTCTCATAATTTGATTGAAGAACATTTTATCACCAAGCATCCCCCTTTTTATTTTAGGCTCTGATGGATTAAAGAAAAATTTAACACAAGCACGAATATGTTTTAGATGTGGTTCATTTAAAACACCACGAAAAACAGCAGCATCAATTAAACCATTAACTTTTTCTTGATACTCATTTTTATTGAATTCAATGGGTAAAGCGTGATTGGTTAGAATAATTAGACAATAATTAAATATTTGATGTTTATTGGTTTTCTCCATAAGCACAAACAGTTTATCTAATTTTTCTGAGTGAGTTTGAGAAATTCTGTTTAGAATGTATTGTCTATCTTCATCTGATGGAGTCATGTTATACATTTCACACATCATTCCAAATCTTTGTTTGTTGCTCAGAATTTCAACAATGTCTGATGAGTGTAACATGGAACAGGCAAGAATATTAATGTTATCCAATTCTGAATAATTGTCATTTGTCTTCAAATTTAGAAAAACATCAACAATTTTCTTTAGATTTTGAATCTGCGCTTTCTTTGGTCGTTTAAAATCGACATAAAGATTCGCTTCCCCCTTTAATAAAAACGATGGTGAATCATTATAAAAACCATTGAGTAATCTCAACGCCGTTGGGCTACCAGCAAATAATTTGTCATCAACAACACCAGTTTGTAACATTTTTAGCAAATGTTCTGGTTTGATGCAATTCATGATAAATGTTTTTTGATTTTCTATACCATCAACATATTTATATACCCTTACTGCATCATTGTATTTCTTTAAGTCGCTATCACGGACAATAATGGGAAGCAGATTCTCACGGAACAGATTATTATCAAGCAAAACTTGGAAGCTGGTAAACATCCATATCAATTATATAGCGAGCGATTTGCTTATAATCGTAATCACTTACAGAACTGTCTTTAATTGCATCTAATATAATTTCAGCCAATTCTTGGTTATTTGTGAAATTCCAGCCAAACATATTTCGCACATGATTTATTGAATCAACGAACACACCCTGTCCGTATTGTTCAAATTGTTGTTTGACATATTGTTTGGCTTCTTGTTTTTTGTTCATATCAGTTTCATTTTTTGTCTACTAATATTTTCTGCCAAAATTGAGTTTTGATATTGCTCTTTAGTGATTTCACCATTTTTTAGCATTGTTTCAGCAAGACTAGAAATGATATTTTCGTTTTTGTCTTTAATTTTGTGAGTCAAATTGTATTTGATTAGATATTTGATAATTGGCGATTGATAATCCAAATTAACCAGTTTTACTTTTTTCAAACAACAAACATAGTAAGCAAACCATTCAGCTTTATATTTGACATTCTTGGGGTTGCTCATATCCAACTCAAACTCTGTATTATCTACTTTTTTGAGTTTCAATAAAACTGGATTGTGGGCTTGCCGTTTAACTTCTCGTAGTACACTGTCGCTAGTCATTTTTGGATTTTTAGTACCTGGTTTTTCTTTAATAAAGACAGAAATATCATGGTAAAAATATTTATCAAACTTTTTATTAATAAAATTATTTGTTTCACCATATTCAACAATTTCTTTTATTTTGTCTTTGTATTTTGAAACATCAAAATTATCTGGAATAGCGTGTGTTGTAAGTGTTTCTAGAAGACTACGATAAATCATGATACTCTTTGTATTGCTTATCATTTCGAGCAACTTTTCGAATTTTTCAAGATGTGTTTTTTCAATTAATTGAAGCACATATTTTCTATCTTCATCAATTGCTTGTGCGTTTAACAAATCGCACATAAACTCATAACGATTTTTATCAGATAAAACCTCAACAATTCCGCTGTTGCTTAAAATGGATTTCTGAAGAATATTAAAATTCTGCTCCTCATTATACTCTTCACTGGTTTTCAGATTAAGTACAACATCATAGACATCTTTTAGATTTTGAATCTGTTTTTTTGTAATATTGCTTTTATAGCTTCTGAAGAAACCAGAAATAAGATTTTCACATTGTTTTGATTGAACAAAAACGTGTTTGTCAATCACTCCCTCTTTATACATTCTAAGCGCAAAAAGAGAGTCAATTGCATTAAGATTAAGATAGTGTTTCTTTTGTACATCGTCTTCTATTGAGTTTATAATAGCAACAAAATCAGCATATCTGGTTATTTTGAATCTTTGTGTGGTCAAAAGTGGCATCACATCTTTACGAATTAAACCTGATTGAATAATGTTTGCGCTAGGTAATTTAAAAAGAATCGTTCCAACACTTTTTTGATAATCATATTTGTCTTCTTTTATTTCATTAAGAAAATCAACAATTACCTGTGCAAGTTCGGAATCTGATATTTTAAAACGTAATGAAGTACGAAGACTAATAACTTCTTCTGTGAAATCACGTCCTGTTTTATAAACTGATTGCATTTCATTTTTAAATTCTTGTAGGTTCATATTAGTCTCATTTTATTGTTAGAGTTTGTTTTTTCTGATAAAAATGAATTTAGATGTTCATAAATTTTAACATCAATTTCACCATTTTTCAACATTAGATTTGCAGTCTCCATCAATCCATCATGTTTGAAAGTGAGTAAATCTATTCTGTCAATCATGCCATATTTCAATAGTGAATTAACAAAAGACTTTCTGTTTTTATCAGAATAATCAACATTCACCAATCGCATATGTGGTAAGTGTGCACACGAAGTCAACATTGCTTGACATCCGACCAAATCCAATTTATCTACAGGAAAATCAAAACAACAGTTTTTATATTTTTGCAGTTTTTCTGGAATAACTAATTGGAAATTCCTGATTATTTTTATATAAAGTTCATCATTTAATTGAATGTTTTTAATTGGTTCTTTTTCATTTTCAGTTTTAAACAAATCATTAAGTTTGTCTTTTATTTTGCTATAGTGGGGAAATCTTTTAAGTAAATCGTAAATCCTGTTTTTGTAACTATTTATATCAAAACCAATAGGAACAACATGGTTTGTGAGTAAATATAGTCCGTCACGATAAATTTCTCGATTATTTGTTGTTTCCAATAGTCTAAGCAGTTGTTCTAATTTTGGTTGATAGGATTTCTTGATTTTATCAATAACATCATATTCATCTTTCATGAATATTTTTAATAGCGGTCGATTGGTGAATATGTCTTGAATTTCAGAATTATAGAACATTGAAACAGATAACAATTTTAACTTCTCTTGTTCATAAAGATTATCTGTTTTTAAGCTCAATAGAGCATCCATTAAAATGTCAATATTATTAATATCTGGCAATGTTCGACTATATTTAAAATTCATTCCAGATATTTTTTTGCTTTTCCCATCTTTACAAAAAGCACCGATAAAATCAGTAACTATTTTAAGTTGAATAAATGTTATTGGTGATATTAAGTTTTCGTTCAACAATTTGACTTGATTTTCTATTGGAACGCAACAATTGATAACTTCAAATTTATCATTGTCATCTTGTAGAAAAACAAGTAATTTTTTGGTTTCAGTATAGCTTGGAGGATTATCTTTAATAATGTCTAAGCAATTTTGATTTTGATAGACTCCAGATGACAAGAGTTTGTAGAACAGATATGTCGGCAATTGTTTATAGGCAATATCGTATTCTCTTTTTGTAATGACATTCTCACTAAATCTCTCATTAGCAATAGTGAGAAACATTGAATAAAAATTAATATCGTCCAATCCAAGCCCATATAGAAATTTGAAATTTTCTACATCATTAAAAACTTGTTTTTGGTTTTGAGGGAAGACGCGAAACCAGCGCCTTATGTCTGCTTCTAAACTCATATCGTTTTAATCTTTCTATTGATATTTTGTTTCATTTCTAAATCGGAAATCACACATTCATAAGCAACATTATCAATTTGTCCATTCTTTAACATTTCATCAGCCATTTCTATTGTTTTACCAATTTTAAATGTTGTCTTATCTATTCTGTTTGTCAGTTTCAAAAAAATTAACCAACTCATCAGAATTTCATTATTATCTGCATCAAGATGAGTCAATCTCATTTTTTTGAATTTTGTCAGAGAATTAATTATTCCTTGTGTTTGATATTCATTTTGTGTACTAATTTTATAGTCAAATGGATAGTTTCTTGATTTTTTAAAGACACTCTTGGTGATGTGAGAATCATACTCTTTTAAAAGATAAACATATTCTTGTGGTATAGGGAAAGAATCCTTTTCACGAATGCCAACCAGTGTTTCATAATTTTCTTGTAAGTTTTGTTTTTCAAAAGAGTCCAATAAATAATTGTTGTCATAAATGTTTTTAATTCTGTCTTTATATAAATACCAATCAAAACCATTCGGTGTTGTGTGATTAAACAGGATTTTCGTAGCGTGATTGAAAATAAAAGATTCTTTTGTTTGCTCCAATAAGGAAACCAAGTCTTCTATTTTTTGCGGATAAGTTTCCTTAATTTTATCAATAATAAGGAATCTGTCTTCTTCTTTTGTTTCATACCTGTTGTTCTTGATGAAAAACTGATATCTGCTATCATTATTCAAAATATCTTGTAACTCTGAATTGTACAACATAGAAATAGCAAAAACTCTAAGTCTATCGTATTCATTCATACTGTCGTCACATTGAAGCTCGATAAGTGGAATAATATTTTTAGCTAATTTTCCCATGAACACTTTACTTGGTTTTCCATTAAACCTGAAGTTGTATAAAACCGAATCAGAATGTGCATTGTTGTGAGAATCAAAACAAAAATAATTCAACAATGTTGGTATATTGTCTATTTTTGAAAATGTTTTTACATCAATCACATTATTTTTTAGCAACTTAAACGCATTACTGGTTGTGGCGTAAGAATCGAGTATTTTTAATTTTGTCTGTTCATCTTTTGCAGATTTTAAAACCAAAATTAAATCATCATATTTGGTTGGTGGGTTTATTGTCGGAATACTATAATAGTCAATATATCTATATTCTCCGTCTTTAAGTAAATCGTAAAAATGTTCACTCGGAACAAGTTTAACTAGAAAGTTAAAATCACTCTCAGTCAACCCAGAATCATATAACTCATTCACGACATCAAGATATTCTTTGTAATACAAGAGTTTATCTTCATAATTTTCGGAAAAAAGAATAATATTTCTTTTTAATTCACTATAGTCGTTCTTTTTTAACTTTTTTAACCAGTCATCTATTGCTGTTCTTATTTGCTCTTTCATATCAATCTCATTTTTGGTTTTTTAGTTGTTTGTGTTTCCAGGTTCAAAATCTCATAAATTTCTTTGCTAATTGTTCCATTTTTAAGGTACCAATCCAAATCTTCCTTATGTTTCATACTTTTAATGTCAATTCTATTAATAAAACGAGTCTCGCCAGATTTAAAAAGGATTTCAAAAATCTCTTCACCATAATCGTCTGATAAATCCAAATTGTACAGTTTTGCTCCTGGATTAGACGCAATCAAATAAACAAGCCTATCACAAAAATCACAAGTAAGAAATTCTAAGTTTTCAAAATCAATGTTCATATTATGATTCTCTAAAAACTTGATTGTTGGGCTTTCTCCCATATAATCAGAGTCCAATAAGGACAATAAACTTTTTAGGTTTTCTTGCACTAGCTCATCGTACACCCAATCATAGCCATCACCAACACAAATAGTATGGACTTCCAATCTTTCAAGTAATGTCTGGTCAATCTTTTTATTTTCTAAAAGTTCTAGCGTATCAATATTGTAATTCATTACATGTGGAAGTAGGTTGTCATTTTGAACAATATTTGAAGCGCATAAATCAAAGTTTTTATCCATTAGTTTAGCAGACAGCTTTAACACTCTATCTTTCAACTTATCCATCTCTTCAATTGGTATACTGGGAACACAATGGTTTCCTAAGATAAAAACAAGATTATTAATCCAATATAGTTTACTAATGTATTCATATGGAACTTGCAGATTGTTATTCTTGCAAAAATGGTATTCTTTGAGTTCAGGTCCAGATAAGTCAAACCTTGAATCAATCAAATCGAGTAGGTGATTTATTTTGTCTACATAGGTTTTCTCATAAGTTTGGCAAAATAAATCAACGTCACACGCATAGAAATCATCGCGTGTTTTACCACTTGCCAGTTTAAACAAAACGTGTTTGTCTTCATTTTTTAACACATCATAAAGACCTGATTGACAATAAAGGGAAACATGCAGCTTTTTTAATTGTTCTTCATAGCTTCCGCTTTTGTAATCCAGATTTAAACAAAATTGAGAAATGTTATTGAAGTGAATCCAATCATAATTATGATTTAAATCATAATCATGAACCATAAAGTCATCATCAGTTAATGATTCAGTTCCCCTATTTGCAACAGGAATAAATACAATGTTTTCCATTATATAAAGTTGAACAGCTTCGTTTTCGGTTAGTTTTCCTGATTGGTAGTCTTCAACATGTTTGTAGATAAAGCTCATATATTTTCCAATATTCTTATATCTTAACTTCGCTTTACTATTGTTCATCATACAATTAGAAATCAACGAAACACAATGAACCACATCATGATTTTCTTGTACTTGTTTGTTTGCCTACTTATTGTATTTGCAGTCGAATTCTTTATTTTTGGAAAACGAAATGTAGAAGAATATTTTAAGCTTGCCGGTGTAGCAGGCATAATTGTGTTTGCTTTGGTTGCAGCCATTGTTTATATCCACATAAATCCAAGTACATCTATTCATTATCAGGGAAAACTGGTAGACAAATACGTTAGACATGAAACTGAGACATATAAATGTGGAGAAAAGACTTGCACCAGAACTGTTAAAAAGTACCACATTGTTGGTCAAATTTATAACAAGAAATGTGATTTACAGGTTCTTTCATACGAATACCACAAAGCATCTATTGATGAACCGTTTACTTGTGCTGTAAATATGAATAATTACACTTTGTTTAACAAAGAACAATATAAAACAACAGAAGCCATTTTAGCTACTACTCAAAAAGTAGAACGTGGCAATATATATGATAATTACCACTATAATCGTGTGTTTGATGTAACTCATGAATTAAAAGAAGAAGACTTATTTCCATTTACCATGATGAAAAACAATGATATTAAAGTATTTGTAACAGAAAGCACTGATGATTTTTATCATGCAGTTATTCATCGTTTTTCAGGTGCTGGGCCAGATGAAATCTTGTTGTTTTATGGAATTGATAAAAACAAGAATATCATTTGGTCAAGACTGGAAACGTTTGCCAAAAATGAGGACAATCAAAAATTGGTTGCTGATTTTGCAAGCTCTCACATTAATAAAACATATAGCAAACAATTGGTTATCAATGATATTGATAGCCTTTTGAAAAGCTATGTCCGTGTGTCAAACAGTAAGTTTGAATATATGAAAAATGCTCGTTCTGTTATGTTTGAGAACGTTTCGATTGTTATTGGTGTGTTATTATATGTCGGATGGCTTATATTTCTTGGTTTTACTTGGAAATCAAATAGGAGATTTTAAATGAAAATTAATTATGACATTCTGAAATATGAAATGATGTACGACAATTTCACATGTGAATTCGCTGATAAAAATAAAAGTGTTAGCGAAATAATGGTGAGTAAATTTTCTAAATTTAAAAGTCAGACAGGGATGAATGATATTATTCCACGATTTTCTTTTGATATTGATGATAATTTATTATCTAGTTTGATTTCACATGATTGTGGAAAAGCGAAATATGATGTTAAAGACTTTGTTTTTGATTTCTTTGGCACAAAAATTGAGAACAAGGTGGTTACATTTTACCAAGACAATGTGAATGCAGAAATCGAAATCAAATATTCAGATTGCGAAGTTAAAATTGAACTTAAAGACTTTGTTTATATGGCTGATAATGCAATTCTGGATTATCGCGTTAAAGAAGCGATGAAATTGCATGAAAACAAAGATAAGATTGTCGGTCATGTTATGAAATTGTATAATGGTCGGTTTTCTCCGGCTAGGATTGAGCAACGATGGAAAGAATGTCAAACAAAAAAGATGTCGTAATTGTAGGAACAGTTATAAAAGTTAATCCGAAAGATTTGACATTAGGGGCTTGTTTGCTGAATTACTTGAATAATAAAGTAAAGAAAAGCAAATTAAGAAAAACACAAGACAAATTGGTTTACAATCTAACTATTGAAACACAGAAAGACAAACAATGAAATCATTAATTATTGTAGGAGCTTTAGCAATCGCTGGCATTATTGCTTTTTCGACATATTCATCTGTTTACAACATGGGAAACACAAGTGAGCAGAACATTATTGCCTTACAGAAGCAATCTTAAAGCAAATTAAGTAACTATGCTACAAGTATTGCTGAGATTTCTCAAGTTCCGACAAAATATAAGAATGACTTGGTTGAAGTAATTAAAGCAACAATGTCTGGGCGTTATGGTGAAAATGGTATGTCTGATAATGCTGTGATGAACTTTGTACAGGAAAACAATTTGCAATTGGATAGTACAGTTTACATCAATATGCAAAACGCCATGACTGCCGGTCGTAAAGAGTTTCAGATTTCACAAGAACGTTTGATGGATGCTTGTCTCTTGTACAAAAACGAATTGGGTTCTTTTGTAACAGGAAAGATTTTATCATCCGCAGGTTATCCAAAGATTGACCTGAAAAACTATTGTGAAGTGGTATCTGACACACAGACTAAGAAAACTTTTGATACCAAAATTCAAGAACCAATTAAGATTCAATAGGAGAAAAAATGACTGAACAAGAGAAACTTGAAATTGCTGCAAAACATGCATTGGAATATATTTATTCCGATTTTGAGCTGGATAACACCTATCACGCAACAGATACAGATGGTTTAAATTCAACATCACACTACGATTTGTATCGTAAGATTCAATCTAGTGGAAATTCAGATATTTACCATATCGAAGATGGGGATGCATCGAAAATCGGAGATAATTCTTATCGTGTATTTGTGTTGGATGATGTTTCTGATTCACCGGTTTATCACATGAATGTGTTTTTCTCATTAGCAAAAGATGCCATTCAAAGCACGATTGACCAAGTGTCAAACAAGAAAACCAATAAAATGAAGCCATAGCCATGTCAAGCATCAAATATAAAGTAGAACTACGTTGTCATTCCATTCAAGAACAATTGAACCGTTTAGGCGGTTCTTTTAGTTCACGTACTCTCACGTATATCTTTATTCCTGCAATCATTATTGTTGGCTTTTTGTTAAACCACATTTTTGATTACAACTATTTTGGAATCAGGCCAAGAGAGTTTTCCTTGCGCTCACTATATGGCATGTTGTTCAGTTGGATAATGCACGACAATTTTGACCATATCAAGAACAACATGATTCTATTGTTACAAATATTGATTCCATTTGTATTAATAGAAAAACGTCCAGCAAGAATGTTTTTAGGATTGTGCGCCGTATCAGGTTTGTTTACATGGATATTCGGTGTCTCAAACAGCTTACATGTTGGCGCATCCGGTGTGTTCTTTGCATTGGTTGGCTATATTTTGGTTTCCTCTGTTTTTGCCGATAAAATTGGGAAAAAACTGGTTTACTTAACTTTAGTTATTTTGTTTGGCTATCAATATTGGAACATTGTTAAAAACGGATTGACTGTACAGGAAAATGTTTCATTTGCAGGACATTTTGGTGGATTGCTTGGTGGTGCGATAGCAGGATATATTTTCAATAAAAATCGTTAAGAAAAGAGTTTTTATATGGATATCGAATCTACTATTTTAAATTTTGTTGAGGTGTTTTCAGAGAGTCCAAAAGTTGGCTCAGTTAATTTTTTAACAAAACACGCAGACAATTATTTTGAAGAATATAATGGATTGCCTATTTGGTGTTTTGCTGACTTTAATGTAAGTGATGGAATTATTGCAAGAGTGAAAACCAATTATGGCGATTTTTTAATCAATAAAAACAAATTCTGTTTTATTTCCCCCACTCATTTGGTAATCAATGGCTGTTTCACAAAGACAGGTCAAACAGATGAATTAAAAAGTTTAAAGAAACAAGACTTCCAAGAGATTGTTGATACTATTATGAGTAGTGGTAAGATTTTGGTGAAGATGAAGGATTTGACTGAACATGTTCACGAAAAGCAAATTTTTGATTATCTGAAACAACATGGTGGAAATGAAGTTGAACATGAAGACAAATATTTCAGACAAGGACCAATTTGGACAATATCTAAAATTGATAGTTCTAACGCATTCAAAACAAAAAATAAAGAAACTTTGATTTATTATGCATTTTCACATTCTGTTTCATCTCAATATGCAAAGGATGCATTAGATACAGATAAGTTGGTGTTTAAAATATTTGAATCGGATATGCCAACATGTTGGAGTTATGGTGATTATGAAAGAATGAAAGCAAGAGAACAAACAAAACATAAAGATTCAATAAGAAACTATGAAATTGAAATTTCAACAATAGATTTTAAAAAATCAAAGAACCCAAACACATTAATTGTGGACACGCATTTACGCTTAAAGATTGTTGAAAAAGAGAACCAACTTGAACACAAAAAACCAGAAAATTAATTAATAAAAAGAATCTAAAAAAATAAGGGAAGCTCTTTGCTTCCCTGTTTTATGTACAAATAAACGGTAATTCTCTATATTTATTCAAATCAAATTCATTATCAATATACCCAAGTGTATTGGTATACACAGGAATACCATATTCATTGTGATAACTATGTGGTTCAGAAAAATGAGAATGACCGTGTATATTACCAATCAGCCGATTTTGTTGTTCTTCACTAAAATGTAGCAATGTTCCAAATCCGTAACAATCAGGATAAGGAAAGCTATCCAACAAATGTCTTTCTGATATAGCATGATGAGTAACCAAAAGAACTTTGTCATTGTTATTTTTGTCTAAAACATTCCAAATAAATTCTTTCGCCTCTCTGTTTTTATTGCTAAAAGCAGGATAGTGTATTTTCTTATAATGATTACTGATTTTCTTATAGTCATTTAGTCTTTGAGTAATCATAAATTCCTTATCAAAAGGAACAGAATACCAATAACTTGTACCAATGATTTTCAAACCATTAAACTGGACAAAATCGTTTTCCAAAATGACCATTTTGTCTTTCAGGATTTCATTTTTATCAATAACATCTTGGATTCTTGCTTGTGCTTTTTGAAAATCATCACCATAGTATTCATGATTCCCCAAGACATACAAAATGTTGTCATAAGGTAGTGATGTCATGAAATCAGCAATATAATGAAAATGTCTGGATGTAATTAAATCACCAGCAATCACTAATATTTGTTTGTGATTCGGTTGAACTTGGTGGGGTTGTGGTGTGAAAAACTTGCGATATTGTTCTAGTTTTTCTTGGCAAATTCCTTTTGAGCTAATGATGAACTCAAAGTGAACGTCTGAAATGTAGTAAATTTGATTGTGCGTCATTTTCTTAACTCCTAACATCAATTTTACCACAAAAGAGAAAGGGAGCGATATCGTTCCCTTTCTTTTACTTGTTTAATTCGTCTTTGATGCCTTGTGAAACATTAAATCGAACGGTACGTTTTGCTGGAATATGGATAACTTCTTTGGTCTTAGGGTTATGACCGGTACGAGCAGCACGCTCAACTGTTTCCAGACTACCCAGACCATGAATGGCAAATTTTTCGCCAGCCAAAAGGGTTTCTTTGATGAGCTCTTGATAGTCGTCAACCAGTCGTTCAATGGTTGCTTTGCTCAAAGTTTCGTTACGGGATTGTGCTTGCTCTTGAAGTTTAGCAATCAGTTCTTTTTTAGTCATTTTGATTTTCCTTTACAGTTAAAGATATGCATATATAAGCAGTTTTTTTGAAAGTGTCAAATTTCTTAGCAAAAACATGAAATTTCGCACAAAGAGACTACAATTTGTTATCATAATCATATTCATATTAGGAGACAAACATAAAAAAGTTATTCCTCATCCCTATTCTAGCAATCTCTTTTGCTCACGCATATGACATTAAACCGACAGATGAAGTTGATGAAGTGATACGAGCAGAAAAACTGGTTAAATCTCATCCTAAATTACAAAACAAAGACATTCATATAACTGACTTTGAAATTGAATATGACAAGTATCTTAAAAAAGAAGTCTACGATATTGAGGTTTATGACCGAGATTCCGAAATTGAATACGATATTCAGATTGACCGAAAAACTGGTGAATTCTTAAAATTTAAAAGAGACGATTAATGATAACATTCACGACTCTGGTGTTTTAGGCATAATTCATAAAAAGAAAGACCAGAAATTCATCTGGTCTTATTTATTTACATCTTGCTTTCCACTTGTTCAACTGCATCAACATAGATTTCCAATGTTTCTTTAAAATTAAGTTTGTCTTCATCTAATACTGAAAGATTGGCAAGTGTTTCTTTATTGATATATTCGCTGTTTTTATTAATAAAATCGCGCATCAAACAGACTGTTTCGTGTAGTTGCATATTTTGCAACAACTGCTCTACATAATACACATTTGTTTTGAAATAATCTTTTATATTGTTCAATCCAATAAATGATTTTTTCATTTCGTCATATTCATTGGGAGTCAGAATGTACTTCATCAAATGGTAATCAGGTAACTTGCAATCTTTAATGATTTCCCAGATAGTCATTACATTATGATAAACAGATTTTCTGTGGAGCAAATCATTATGAAGTGCTGCAAGTTGTGCATTTGAGTAGTGTTTAAATGCTATGTTAAACTCTTCTAACAATGTTGCGAACCCAATCAAATCTTCTTTAAATACAATCTGTTCTTCATTACCGTATTTTTTACCAGTTAAACGTTCGTATTCATCACACAACTCTTGCCACTCAGACATGTATTTCACAAAGCTCAAATCATATTCATTAATTTCAATATTCTGTCCTACACATTGCTTTTTAATTTTATAGATAATTTTATTTAGAATTGACGAATCAATCAGTTTGTCTGAAAAAGTTTTTTCATACTCATGTGCCCAACAAAGCAAGTCGGACACCTCTTTACAATTGTATTTCAATTCAGGCTTAAATTTAAATAAAGCACCAAACAAAAGCATACACAAGATTACAGGAATTCCGTTGTTAATGTCTACTAGAAAACCAAGTGTGTAGCCCAATGTCAAAATCATAAGAGAACCAAACGCAATAGAAACTCCTATAACACTATCGTTATTTGTATAAATTAGATTATCATTGATGAATGATTTACTCATTGTTCTTCTCCCAGTCTATATTTTGATAATGCGTTGGCAATAAAAACATATTCCCAACCTTCATTTGTATTCTTAATTTCTCTTGTTTTTCCATTATTTACAATTGCAACACTGTCTTGTGAAACAATATATGTTTCCACACTGTTTGCAACATATGTGATTTTGTTGCCAACAGCTTTACTTTCTTTAATTCCATTTTTTTGAATTGGTTTTAGAACCTCAGAAGCAAACAATATTTCTTGTTTTCGTTTTGCAACCATTTTGTCGTCTTGTTTGACTTGAAATGTTGCAAAACAATATATCAAATAACCAAAAAGAGATATACCGATAAGTAACCATATGTAAAATTCTTTTTTCTCTTGATTTATTGTTTTTCTTCGATAGTCAATCATTAAAAAACTCCTGTAATAAGAACAGGAGCTATTTTAACCGATTATTAAAATTTAACAATCAAATTTTATTTAAACTATAAATTCTCTTGTCTAGTGTTGGATGAGATGAGAACAACTCTTTAACTGAAACATCAACAATACCCATAGTTGCTATAGACTGTGGGACATCTTCTGTTTTCATCTCAATCATTTTCAATCTCTGTAAAGCAGCAATCATTTTATCTTTACCAACAAGTTGTGCACTACCAAAATCAGCTCTATATTCCCTCATCCGAGAAACCACCATAACAATTGGTTGCAACAACAAACCAAGTAAAATCTGTAATCCAATATACGCAACAGTACCTAGTGTAGAATTATCAGTAGAATTAACAATTGCTCGTGAAACAATCTTCGAAATTGCAACGACAAAAGTGTTGACCACACCTTGAACCATCGTCATGGTAATCATGTCTCCATTTACTACATGAGACAACTCGTGAGCCATAACTCCTTCAATCTCATCATCTGTCATTGAGTTAAGCAGACCTGTACTGAATGCAACCAAAGCATGATTCTTACTCCATCCGGTAGCAAAAGCATTAGGTATAACATCATCATAGACAGCTAATTCCGGTGTTTTGATGCCAAGTTTTCCAGACAATTTTTCCAACATGACATCCAACATGGCTTCCTTGTTGTTGCTCGGATTTCTGTTAATCATCCTAAGTTTCATTTGCCACTTAATCATGAACTTAGATGTAAATAAAGAAAATAAGGAAGACGCAAAGCCAATCACGGCAGATTCTACCCAAATTCCACCAGTATTGAATGATGGAACAAATATTCTAATAATGGCAAACAATGTTGATAATGTCAGCATGAATGCAATGTTGGTTACAGCGAACCAAAAGAAAATCTTTAAATATTTCATGGTTTTACTTTCGTTTTGTTAATTGTTGGTTTATCAATAAAATTATCAAAAACTTTAAACGATTGTTTAAAAGCATCTAACAATTTATCACCATTCATATTGTTGTACATTGGGGCATAAGATGCAATTCCAACGGCTGCCATTAAGTGTGTTTCTATTACAACAAGTTCATCTCCATTAAAAACGTAATCAATTGTTCCACTAGGTAATTTTGCAATTTGATTATCATGTTTTAATAATTCTTCTGATTTACTTAAAAGAACATCTAGTGGAACATTGTTGTTTTTATTAATCGGGGAAGACGAGATTCTCAAAATTTCCTTTTGATTATCTTTATTCGTGTAAAAGTAAACACGATATTCTTCTGAAACATTAGGAATAAATCTGTTTCTCAAAAGTTTCACTTGGAAGTCTTTGTTTTCAGATTTTTTTTGATACCATGTGTTGCAAAACACATCGTAAACAGCAATTAGAGACATTGAATCGTAGAATGGATTTGATAACCAATTTGCTTTGTTTTTATTGATAAGAAAAACATTGCCCTTCTTGTTCATGTAAGAAACATCTTTAATGACAACAGGAAATTGAGAGTTACAAAAAGACAAAAAGACTTTCTCTGTAGGAATTTTATCTAAAACAAGCAATTTACTATCATCATGTAAGTATGGGACAATGGGTGGGGTCTTACCAAAACCCATTTCGCCAATTGTTATTTCATTTTTTTGTGGTAATTCTGAAATACTAAATGACTTCGTAAAAACAAAGTCATTCAATTCTTCATCAAAATATTTTCTTTGAATAATCATGCACTTGTTCTCTCACCGTTTCTATCAATGTGGACACGTCCCTCTGGTTGAAAATCAGGGTCAAAGTATTGCATAAACTCTGTAACTGTCATGGTAATTAAATTCATTAAATCATCTGGTTTATGAATTGGATTCATGACAAATTTTACGTCATTTTTATCATAAATGACAAAGTTTGAAAATGAAAAGAATTTGGAAAAAATGGAAACCGAATCTTCTGAGTACAGTTTTCTAACATCATCATTTCGAAACAGCATTTCTTTTGTTTTCACTTCAAAAAATCCCCATTGGTAAACAATCCTGTCGCTGTAAATTAAGAGTTTCTGGTTGTGGAAAAGCACATACCGATAAGCGATAATAAATAAAATAATGGAAATCAGGATGATGGATGCGTGAACAGTAAGCTGCCCCATTGAAATGTATAAAATGGATATCAGTAAAAAGAAAACCGGTGTAGCAAAAAAGCCTGCTCCTGAGCGCATCCATTTTACAGGAACTTCACTTTCATGTTCTTTTTCAAATTGTTTTAGTTTTTTTTCAATTTCTGAGCGATTCAAAGCCATGTCTGTCAGATTATCTATTTGTTGATAATATAAAAAAACCAGCTAGTTAAAGTAGCTGGTTATTATTTCATCGTCCTAATTTCATATCAACATGTTTCAGCTCACTACTGGTCGGTTTCTGAATATTATCTGTATTTACTTTGAATTCCGGAATTTCATTGTTCTTTTGAAAAGCTTTTAAACCAGCACTTACTGTTTGTTTTGCCGCACTTGCAGTTTGTGTGGTAATGTTCATTTTCATGATACCATCAGTAATAGCTTCCATTGTTTGTTTGGATAGTTTTTGTTCAAGATAGTTGTTGATTTTATTCCCCACATCAATCATGCTTTTGCCAAAATCGTTGATAAAATCCATAGTTGTTCACTCATTTAATGCCCATATTCTACCATGACTTGTTCGGATTTATATATTTCATCATAAAAATTTGGTTTTAATTCAAAAACAAACCACAAGCAATAACTAAAACATCGGATTGCTTTTTTCTTGGAGTAAATTACTAAACTATTAAAAATAAAGATTTTCTATTATGGGTGACAAAAATAAACAACAAAATGATATTGAAAAAGCGAATACCATCATTTCAACATTGCAAACCATGACTAGGCTGGCAAACAGAGTTACACAGAACACAAAAAAGGGTATTGGTCCGGTAATTAATCTACCTAGAACAAATAAGCACCCCGTTCCATCAAAATTACCACAACAAACATCTGGTGATATTGTTTTTAGGGATTCTAATGGTAAACAATATAATGGAGCCGATGCTTTTATCCCACAGCACTTGCTGAAATCGCAAACTGGTCAAGCAGCAAAATATGCCATTTCACGTGGTGACTATTTTGCCGGTATTACTTTTTTATGTGAGGGTGTAAGACCTAATGCATTTTATTTTGACCCCGCATCTGGTGGTAAATACGGAACGCTGATTAATACACATCCAGGTATTACCTTACCATTCCAAAAAGACCATGAGATTCGTGCAATGTTCAAAGGTACATCGATTGCAGGAATGACAGAAGAAATCATTGCTGGGGTGCGTTCAGGTAAAATGACCACAAATATGAAACAGGCACGTTTACAAACATCTGACTATTACAATATGTTCCGTGTTGTTGAATCCAAATATACTCGTGGTGCAGATGAAGCATTGAAAAAACGATTGGCTCACGTACCAGAATCAAAAGCTTTATTGTCACAAGGTAAATCATTAAATGATGTTCTTAACACCGTTAAACAGCAGTTACCGGCACCGTCTTATTCCGTATTACAGCAACTGTCTTATAAATACGGTACTCGCGGTATAAACCGTTTTACTAAATTACTTGATTCAAGTATTAAAGCTGCTCTAGACCCAGCAAACAGGGAACAACATCTTGCCAATGGTGCAAAACACATTGTTTATCATTATGTAAATAGTAAAAAGCAGGTGATTCAAGATACTCGTGTAATGAATATTCATCGTTTGTTTTATACCGCTGGTGCTAAGTTTAGTAATGAGTTGAACATGAAATTATCCAGCAATGAAACACTAACTGCACAAGAAGAACAATTGGTGAACAATGTAGCTAAACAAGCCGGTATTCCACCAGTTATTAAAAATGGTAAACTTGATTTGCCTGATGGGACAAAAGAAACCATTAAGAGCAGCAAATCAGAAGAAGTTGTACTTGATACCAAAGCAATCGAAAAAGGTATTGCAATGGTGGACAACAACTTTAAAGTTCGTACCAAAGTTGATTTAGATACAAGAATTGTTGACAATAAGCCTAAAACCGATAACGTTCAAAAACATAAACCAAGTAAAAATATTGGATTACCATCGGATGCTAGTATGCTCATGTAAAAGGAAGCAGGATATTCTCCTGCTTTTTAATTAGAAAGGAAAACAATATGAACAGAATTGAGAGACAGGCTATTATCAATGATACATTCATGCAATTGTCAAAAGACGATTCTACAAAAGTATCAGCCAGTATTTTTAATGACAATGGTAATCTTGTTGCCATTGGTTACAATGGTTTACCTCGTGGATTTAAAGAAAACAATATTGACTTTGTAAGAGATAAGGAAGCCATAATTATTTATTGGAAAGAAATTCTTAAAAAAAGTAATGATGTTGAGACTTATGATGATTTTTACAGGGTGTTTAAAGAGAGTGATATTGTTCTTTATAAGTATGACTTTTTTGAACATGCAGAGAGAAATCTGATTTACAACCTGTTAAATAGAGACAACGATATTCGCCAGAATGTTGCGATAACCAATAATATTGAAACACCAGAAGACGCAAGAGCATTGATTTCCTCTGGTATGTCAATTGTAAAGAGCGCCAAGATTGCTTCTGTTGGTGACGATGATTTAATTAATAATATTGAAACACTATACAACTACTGTGCCATCAGAATTATGTTTGAGTTATCAAACGTAAAGTTAAACCACGAACTCAATACAAAGTTTTTCAGATATGAAAAAGCACTATTGGAAACCATTGAAAAGATTAACATGGAAAACTATTGTGCAATATTTAAGCCAGACTTTTCTTTACTTAGTCTTGGTTTTGATGAAGAAAACCCCATTGCTAAAACCAAACACAAGTTCTCTGCTGTATTAAACAGTATCTACCAATTAGCACATGAAACACTGAATACCAGAAATACAAAATATAAGATGCATGTTTCTATGTGTCCTTGTCGTGATTGTTGCTTAAGTATTGCCGCAATGGGTGATTCGATTGAATCTGTTGATATTTCGATGTCATCACAGAATGCCAGAACCAATAAAAGATGGCTGGATGAATTCAATGAGAATAAAAAATTATTGAATAATCCAAAAATTAATAAGAACAATGACAACGTTCAAATTGTTATGAAGTCTGAGTTTGATGAGATTTACAATAAGCCTAAAACAAGCAAAAAAGCAATAAACAAGTAAAAACTTTACATTTGTCTTTACTTTGTCTTACGTTTAATCATTATATAAGAACATATAATTCGTATATCTAAATTGCAACGAAGCGAAAGAAAAGAATATGAAAGCTAATGTAAAACTTATTTGTGTTTTTGTTTCTCTGGCACTAACCGCATGTGCTGGTGGGGGAGGTGGTTCTGGTTCTGCTCCTACACCAAACTACAACCCTATGCCAAATACACCCCAAGAGCAAAAAAACTTCAATGGTCGTGATTACTCAGAACAGGTTGATTACCATAAACAAGCGCAACAAGATAAAGCACAATCAAAAGGTGCTGGCGCAACTGTTTTGGTTATGGATAGTGGTGTTGATTTGAATAACAAAGGTGTACAAAACCTTAATGTTGAAAAAGAGATGACAACTGACCAGAACGGAAATGATAAAACCCCAACAAAAATGATTCTTGATGATGGTCATGGTACTCGCATGACCCAAATTATGGGCAACAAAGCTGGTGCAAATGAAGCAAACTATGCAGTATTTGGTGCTGATTTTTCTGGTAAAACTTCATTAGATACTATTTATCGTGAGGGAGCCAACACAATTGACAATCGTAATGATGTCGATATTGTAAACCAATCATTCTCTAATGGTGGAACACCAGTTACTGACAACTTAACGAAGTTTGCAAATGAAACAACGCATCAACGCAATATTTCACGTAAGGGTGCGCTGATTCTTGCCGCTGCTGGTAATAGAGGTGTATCTGATGCAAATGATGCCTCATCTATTTTGCTTTTAAACACCCGAGCTGCTCGTGAACTTGAAAAACGTTATTTGACAGTTGTTGGTATGGATGCAGACGGTACAATTCCATACAACAAATGTGGTCGAGCACAAGATTTCTGTGTTGTTGCTAATGCTCAATATGAGTTGTATGGTAATAAAAATGAGCCAGTTGTTACTGGTGGCTCTTCAAATGCAACAGCTTTTGTATCTGGTACTGCTGCACGTATCAAGTCTCGTTATGATTGGATGCATGGTGAAGAACTTAAAAAAACCATTGTATCAACAACTGATTTGCATGAAGATAAAGCCGTATATGGTTTGGGTATCGTCAATGCTGACCGAGCATTGAATGGTTATGGACGGTTGACAGAACAAGAAGTGTTAGATGTTGAGGGTAAAAAGTCTACATACTACTTTGACAACAATATGACTGGTAATGGTGGCATCACTAAAAACGGTCGCTCTGCTCTGGTGCTGACAGGCAACAACAGCTACACTGGTAAAAACATTGTTAATCAAGGTTCTCTTGTACTTGCTGGTGAAAACGTGGCAGAAACTGTTGTAAACAGTAACGGTAAACTTGTTGTTGGTACAAACAAAGTCAATAATGTTTCAAGTGGTTCTGTGACAAACTATGGCGTTCTGGATGCCAATTCTGCGAACGATTTTATTGTAAACGGTTCATTCACAACCAATGGCACTGTAAACAAAGCAGTTGGTTCTACTATTAAAGTGCGCGATGATGCTAATCTTTCTGGTACTTTGAACCTGACTGGCGCATACAAAGGTTATGTGACCAAAGCGGGTAAAGTAGAAACCCTATTGACTGCAAACAACATCAACGGCAAATTCACCAATATTAACAACCAGTCAAATGGTTTGATTGATAGCCAAGTAACACAAGGTGATAAAGAAATTACTGTTACTACTCGCCGAAATGAAGCTGGTAAAGCAGTGTCTGCCGAAGAAACCTACAAAGGTTCTGCCCGTGATGCTCGTGTGCTGGATAAACTGTTTGATGTTTTAGATAAGAAAGCTGACTTGACTAAAAAAGACAGTCAGACTGCTGATGTGTATCTACAAGCTAAAAACCTGTCTAAAACATTGTTTGAAAAAGGCAGCTCTACTGTTGTAAACAGCCAAGAAAACCAAGCTGAATTGGAAGTGCAACAAACTTCTCGTCTGTTGTCTCATGCCAACCTGAAAGAAGACTCTGTATGGGTTGACTACAATGGTGGTAAAGCCAAATTGACTATTGATGGTGTGAATGGTAGCAGCCATGACAACAGCTTAGGTGTTGGTGCTTCCAAACAATACGGTAAAAACATCTTTGTGGTTGGTGTAAATAGTATTGACAGCAGTTGGAGTGAAAAGTTTGCTGGTGTGAGCAAAAATGTCAAAACAACTGGTTATGGTTTGGATTTCTTGTACCTGTACGACCTGAATGGTTACAACCTGTGGACTAACTTGGGTTACTCTCACCTGAACTACAAAACATTTGGTTCTGCCAAATTGTATAACTTTGGTGTGGGTGTAAACAAACAGTTTACAGTTGGTGGTTTCTATTTAACCCCAAATGTTGGTTTGCAATATGTTTCAGTTCGCTCTGGTAATCTGAATATCTCTGATGTTCAACAGTCTAAACTGAAAACCAAACAAACCACTGCAACAGTTGATGTTTCTGCTGTATATCCAGTGAATACCAAGTTTGCTTTGTTCAGTAAAGTTGGGGTAGAACGTGATTTGAACCGTAAAACTACAGATACTGCGACATTTGCTAATGGTTCTGTTGTGGTTGATACCAACAAAAACAATAAAACACGTTTTAATGTTGGTCTTGGTGCGGTTTACAACGTAACTGATAGTGTATCTGTAAGTGTAAGTGCCAATCACCAACAATCCAGCAACTGGAAAAACAGTTCAGTTAATGCTGGACTGAAAGTGAAGTTCTAATTTAAAAGGAGACCACTTGGTCTCCTTTTTTATAACTTCAATCCGAATTTCTTTTGTTGTTTATTTTGATGTTTGCCGATAAATTCATTCAATTTGTCAGCGTCTTTTTTATCTAAAAAATCAAGACAACTTTTTAGCAAATTAAATCCTTTTTGTGTTTCAGCGAAGTGGATACACCGATTATCATTTATTATTTTATCAACAAATTGTTTTACTTGTTCATTGGTTTCAAAGTCTTTTATATCACCATAAAATGACAATCTATTTGATTTGTAATGATGATAGTAATAATCATAAAAATAACAATCCTCATTGAGATAGTTGTCAAAATTTATAATCAAATCGCAATCGAACTTTATGGCAATTTTATCGCACATTTCATCTTGAGAAAAATTTGAGTGAACAAACGATAATTCCATTCTACTTGACAATTCATTGATAATGTCATCGTTTACAAATTTGTTATGGAAAAACAATGAATAAGACGTTACATCGCCAATATATTCATTTTTTAGCAAACAATTAAAAGATTTACACCAATTATTGAAGACATTGTTAAACTCTGGTTCTTTCAAAAGTTCTATATTACTTTTAATAAGCCCCATCATTAATGATATTTTTTGAAATTTTTGGTTATCTGTCTCATCTGGTAAATTAAGAACATCTTTTACAAAGTGTTTCACTTTTTCATAATCAAGATAATCATATTCACTTATAATTTGTGCTGTAAATCCCCATATATCTGGTGCTCTGTTTATAAGTTTCTCAAATGTTACATGTGGTTTGAAATAGTTGTATTCCGTTATGCGAATGTATTTTGAGTTGAGGACATCTTCATCTCTCGCAATGTGTGCAAGTTTTTCATAGTTTACATCTTTGTGGTATGCAATGATGTCAAATAATTGTTGACTTGGTTTTATTTTATAAACATTGGTAAGCTTTTTGATGTCAAATGGAGGAAGTTCATGTTTATCATAATCAAATCCGTTGTCTAACAGAAAGAGAAAATCGGAAACACTTAAATTCCTGTAAACATTATGATGAACTTTTTCAAAATATTCTTGTATGTCTATATTTCCATTAATAATATGGTCTTTAAAAAACTTATGAATTTCTGTTGTTTTTAATTTAAACAGCTCGTCAATGTTTTTCATTTTCTGTTCAACTATAATCCATATTTTGACTGTTTTTTTTGTTGTTTCGGGGTGATTTTATTGAGCAATTCGTTGAGTTTTACTAATCCATTATTATCAAGACGTTCACGACAATAGTCTGCAAAATGATTTTCTTTTGGTGTTTTCATAAAACGAATAACATTTTTGTCTGTTTGCATTTTGTCTAAAACTTTATTGAGAAAACAAGATATTTCTTCTTTGGTTAAACCATCATCAAAATCATCTGAAATTGACCAACAAACATTGACATCTTTGTAATCAGATTTCATGTAGTTTTCAATAGTTATTCTTTTTTTTAATTTCATTTCATCCACAAATCATCATCAATATAAGCGGAATCTTTCTCTTGGGAATTGGAATTAGAAAAAGCTCTTTTGAACATTTGACAACATTTATTGAAAAATTCATTGAACTCAGTAATTTTTAGAAATTGCTTCTAATCAAACAAAATATTTAACATCATCTCGTTACAGATTTAAGATATCATCAATATTTTCATAGTCGATGTTTAGAGTGACAATATTACAATAAAAAGATTCAGAATCGATTGATTTAATAAATGATTGGTTGTCGTCTGGTTTTATCATAGTTTCACACTCAAAGATTTTTTCTCTTGTTTTTTAGTTAATCTGTTTTCAAGTTCGTTTAGTTTTAAAATGTCGGCATCGCACAAATCTTTTCGCATTTCATCAAAAATTCTTCCGATTTTAAAAATTCAATCAGATTTTTGTTTGATTGTGGATGTGGGGAGAGGGCTTTCTCAAACGCTCTTAATAAACTAACCGAAAAGTTTGAATAGATGGCGTTGGGGGTGATATAAACATTAGATTCCCATATGTATGAACCGAAATATTCCATTGCATCAATAATAACTTTGCAATCAAAATGTTGTCCGATTTTATCAGCCAAATCACGAGTAATACCACTTTCACTATGATTTACGTAATCAAAAGAAATACGTTTTGACATTTCTTCTAAAAGTGAATCATCGAGATAATCAACATCAATAAAATATTGTATTACTGATGACATTTTCCCATGTTCATCAATATACTTTTTGAACTCATGACAAAATTTATTAAACACTTTATCAAATTGTTCTTCTTTTAAAAGTTCTTGATTACTTTTGATTAAAAGTAACATCAAATCTTCTTTTATATTATTGTTTTTCAAAAGTAAGACATCATTGACCACATGTTTTACTTTTTCATAATCAAACACCAAATCAATTGTTGAATGTTTTTCTTGTTTAACCAAGTCAATAAATAGTTCTTCATTTTTCATAATTTTAATCCATGTTTTTGTTTTTCTGGCTTTGGAAAATGGAGATTGATGTATTCAATTGCTTTTTTGCTTCCGATTTCTACTATTGTTTTTCTTCCAATCTCGGAAAACAACCATTTTTTCATTTCAGGTTCAAAAAACAGGTTTTCATTTTCCTTAGCAGTAATAAAATCATTTTCTGTTGAGAATTGTGGTGAAACTTTTGTTCCGGTAAAATCAAACTTTGATTTCGCAGCATAATATTGTTTAAAATTAATTACTAACTCACATCCAAATTCTTTTGAAATAGAAATTGCTGTTTGAATGTCATATTTTGCGAAAATTTTTTTAGCAGGCTGCTCTTGTGAAAATTCTCTCACCTTTTTAATAACGGATGAATTCAAATGTTTGGCACCAGACATAAAATTTTCATAAAGTAAGTCTACATCAAGTTGAATGTCAAAAAACAGGTGATTAAAACAATCTGCATATTCTTTAAATACATTGGCATACTCTGATTCATTTAATAAAGATAAGTCTTTTAATACTCTGCTGATTAAAAGAATTTTTTTAAATTCTTCATTCTCAACATCTGAAATCTTATCTTTTAAAGATTCTGGTAAGTTTAAATTATCAATAATATCAGCAGCAGTTAAAAAATAATCTGAGTTTTTCTGACCAATTAAAATTAAGAAAATTTCTTCATGTAAGTCTTCTCGTTTTTTTGCTATCTCTTGCAAATCCCAGATTGACAAACTTTCCTTATTCCACAAGATTTCTTGCTTGTTTATATTCTTTTTATACCAATCCGAGCAATCATCATTATTATAATATTGAAGATGGGCTCTTGATGCACGAATAATTTCAGACATAATGTTTTTATCCGGATTATTGTTTCGAAGTTCAATAAGAAAACCTGCATTATTTACAGTAAATTCATGTTTCACTGGTTCTAAACCAATATCCAACATGTACTGAGCTTCTTCTATTGTGTTGTAGTAAATGCCTTGAATATTACCATGAATCTCATTGAAGTATTGTTCTGGCGTAATTCTTTTAGAATCAATAAGTTCTTTTAGTTTTGCAACATATTCTTGGTTTTTTGTTTGCTTTAATTCTTGTTGTACATCATAAATTGACTTTAATTTTTCTGACATTTCGTTGGTGAAATCCTATTGATATGTTCGGTAATTTTGTTGTTTTTAATCATAGATTAAGTTTCATTAATAAACTCTTTTAATTCATAAACCACTTTGTAATTATTTATAGTTTTACTCCAACTTTTCTCTGTTGTTTTGGCGTAATTTCATTAATCATTTCAAGAAATTCTTGATTGCCACTTTGTTTAAGCTGATTGACAATCTGAGTTCCTTCTTTTGATAACAAAAAGTGTTTCAGTTCTTCCTTATTGTTAAGGAAAGTCTTAACCAAATCTTCGTCATTGGCAAAATAAAAATCACTCAAAATAATTGGTGCTTTTAAGATGTGTCCAGTAGATTTAAATTTATCAATATAAAAATCAAATTCCATTTTGATGTTACAATTAAAAGCCTGTGCCAATTGGTCAATAAAATGGTAATCAACAGGAATGTTTAAAATTTTTGTAAGCTCATAATAAACGTTATTTATGTATATATTTTCATCTTTCACTTTATCTTTTATTCTTTTATGTATTTCTTCTAATATATCCTCATCAACAAAATCAGAATTAAAGAATTTTTTATATCCATTATTACTACAATAGCCATTGTTGCTAAAAAATACAGTAGAAAAGTCTTCGCAAAAGTTATTAAATAAAACAGAATATGGTTCTTTTTTTAATAACTCTTTGTTTGATTTAATTTGTGACAACCTAGTAATATCTCTTAAAATTGGTTTAACATTATTAACCGATTCTAAACTTTTTTCTTTTGAAATTTTTAACTTGGCAGCCACTTCACAGAAAACCTCATCGACCTCTGAATAGTTGTTCATTACGTCAAAAACAGCATTATGAATTTCTTTTTCTTTTCTAATATTCACGATTTCAAACAAATCATTAATCCCGATATTATTACTTCTAATAATGTCACTAGGGGTAATTTTTTGCCAAACCTGCTCTCGTATATTTTTATTTTTAACTGCATAAAATTTTTTATTAGACAAAAGCTCATCTAAAAGAATTGGATTATCTTTTTTGTTGCTTTGCTTCAAAAACTCTTTTAATTCACTCATAGTTTTACTCCAACTTTTCTCTGTTGTTTTGGTGTAATTTTATTTATCATTTCAGCAAACTCTTGATTTCCTGATGATTTGATTTTTTGAACAATTGGTTTTGCTTCTTCTGATAGCAGGAAGTATTTTAATTCATCTTGTTTTTCAATGAAGATATTTGCCCATGTATCTAAATTCTTTTCTATATATTCAACATATGAAAGTCTGATTTCACTCTTAAATTTATAATCACCAACTTCAGTTTGATAAGAATCAGCAGGAATATAAATAACACAATCAAGCTCATGTGCAAACCAATCAACAAGTTGGCATTCAAGTTTTCTTAAATCATAGACAGACAATTTATTAGGCTTTACATTCATATCTTTAATTTTGAACAAAATTAAATTTTGTAAATGTTTATCAATATACCAATCTGTACAAAATGCATGATAATAATCATCAGAATTGTCTGCCACTTCAAGACTTAAATCAAAATAACTATTTAAAAAATATTTACAAAATTCTTCAAAAACATTACCATGAGTAATACTGTTTTTAATTAATTCTGGATTTGCTCTAATTTGTGACAACTTAAGCAAATCATCAATATTTTTATTAGATACTGATTCTAAACTTTTTTCTTTTGAAATCCTAATTAAGGATGCAATCTGTGCAAACGTACCTCTTGATTGCGGTTTAAATTGTAAATCTTGCATTTTATCAAAAACAGCATCACCAAATTCTATATAGTCATTGTATTCAACTGATTGCAACAAATCGTAAATTGCAATATTTTTACTATAAAGAACTTCTTGTGGAGTAATTTCTTTAAGCATTTCTTCTTGTTGGTCATACTTTTCGAAACGAACAAGCATTTTATCAATAATACTCGGATTGTCGTATTTTTCTCGCAAAGCCATCCAAGCATCAAACTCTTCATCGTTGTTTTTAAATGGTAAAACCTTAATCTCATATTCGTTTAAATCAACGCCAAGACTCAAAAAATAATCAAGATGTTCAAAAGACCAATTAATTTCCTTTAAACCATGAAAATGTTCAAAATAGCTTTCCTTATCGATATGACCATTTTTTAACATACCAATTACAAAATCAGCATATTTTGTTTGCTCTGATTGCGTAAAATTTTTACCAATTTTTTCCAACTCTTCTGAAAACAATGATTTAAGTTCAGATAAATTCACAAATTAGCCCCAATCTTTCTTTTCTGTTTTGGTGTAATTCTATTTATCATTTCATTGAATTCGCTATGACTACTTTTTTGAATTTCTTTAACAAGGGATTTTCCTTCTTCTGATAACAAAAAGTATTTCAATTCGTCACAATTATCAATTAAAACTCGGGCAACCTTATCAATATTCGTAATATATTCCCAATCAGTTAAAATCAAATTACTCTTATATTTGTAGTCATGTTCTCTGTTAACATAGTCTCCAAAATGGATTTCAAGATTACATCCAATTCTTCTAGCCAACTCATCAAGCTCTTCTGGTTCAAAGTTATTGTTTTTTATTCTTAAATTTTTTCCTTGATGTAGTTCTTTTACTTTATCAACAAAGATATCCATCAAATAATCGTTCAAATACCAAGGAGATGAAAACATGTCTGAGTACGAAACCCGAACCGACGTTGTTTTAATTTCTATATTGAAATTATTTGACACAAATGTTCGACACATCTCATCAAAAACATCACGATAAGAATCATTTTCTAATAGCTCAGGATTTGCTTTAATTTCAACCAATCTCAAATTGTCTTCAAATTTGTCATTATTCTTACATGCCACTTTGCCTTTTGAAATATTCAATAAGCTTAGAATATAAGCAACATAAAGACCATCCATACGTGAGGCATAATTATTAAACGACAATACCATTTTATCAAAAATAGCATCATGAATATCTTTATTATCATTGTTTTGTACTATTGTTAATAAAGTTTTCTCATCATACCAATCAGAAAGAATCTCGTTTGGTGTAACTGTCTGAGCAAGTTTCTCCAGCGCTTCATCAGACTTTGCCGATAAAACAACATAAGGAAAAATACTATGATTGTCTGGATGTTTGTTTCTCAATTCAACCCAACTATCATAAGGAATATCTGTGTCTCCCCACGACAACGTCACCCTGTTTTTACTCAAATCAATACCCAAATCAAGAAAATAATCAATCTCATCCAATTTCCAATCAAAATAAGCAACATTGTGTATATTGTTAAAGTAAAACGCTGGAGAAACTTTCCCTGTATCTAACATGTCACGAACAAACGCAACATGCTCTTCATAAGTTTGCTGATTCACTTTTCTTTTGTATTCCAATTGAAACTCTTCAAGACGGCGACGCATGTCACGAAAATTATCTGGAATATCCTTTATTTTCTCAAAATCCATAGCAATACAATCAATATTAATAGTTTAAGGTAAACGAATAAAACTCAGCACAATAGTTTTTAACTATTGCAAAACAAAAGAAAAAAGTATTGCCCCGTGAATTTTTAAACCAATGAGAATGGTTATCATCTGCTGATAGTTTTTCTTTATCGCTTGTGGAAGCATTGTGATTCTTTAAGATATTGGATATTAAGATTATGGTTTATGTTTAAGAGACCGCATAAGACGAACAATAAGTTTATGGAACATGAAGATTGGGCGATGGGTATTATTGATACTATTGCAGCCAAGTCTTTCAGCAAGCACACATTGGACCTTACTAAAATTTTTGGGGTGTCGGTGAACTATGCTTTGACCAATAATGGTGAGCTAAGTGAGCTTGCTGGTGATGAGGTTGGTCATTATTATCATATGTTGCCAACTTTTTTAGCATACAATGTTCAGAGAACCTATAACTTTATGTTTCCGACATCAAGTTATCCGATTGGGTTTTATTTTCCTAAGAACAATGAGATTACAACTGTTTTAGGTGTTGTTCCTACCATTAATTCTAGTGATAACTTTGCTTCCTTGTTGTACATTTTGGATTTTGAGATAGAACAGTTTATCAATCGTGAATTTGTCAAATATGTTTTACCTTTTGCCAATGTTGGGAAATATGACCAGCAGTATTTGAATTTGCAAAAAGAGGGCAGCCGATTGCAGAAAATGTTGGTGAATAGTCTGCGGGACGAGGGGACAAAAGAAGTTATCATTGATTTTGAAGAACAGGTTGCAACTTATTACAAGTTGTTAAAAGGTGAACCGGTTGGCAATCAGTATGAAAGCTTGGTAGAACCGGATGTTGTCAGTCTATCAGATTCTCTAAGAACCATTTTGGAAAACGAATATGTTCGTGAACCAACGATTAGAAAAGCAAATGAAGAAGAGTTGATTGTGTTTGAAAAACCGGAAACATCTGCAAAAGTACGGTTCGAATTGTTTAAAACACAAGAAGAAATCAATCGAAAACGCTCCATCAATCTTGGCGGAAATAATACAGGTGTACTGTTTTAATCAAAAAGAGCTTTTACAAGCTCTTTTTTACATTAGTTGTTCTATTTTGACTGAGCTTTCAAGATTCTTGAAGTAATCCAATTCCATTTCATTTAACTCTTTTTTACTTTGATACCTGTTCATCATTTGTTCATTGATAAACTGCTTGAAATCATCTGGCAAACAAGCAGTAATGTATGGATTTGTACCAAGTCCAATATATTGTAATGGTAGCTCATGCAGCTTTTCTGCATATTCTTTTTTATCTAAGTTAAACAGATGTCCTATTTTTATGGCAGACATTTCTTTGTCCTTATCGATAAAACGATTTAGCGCTTCACACAGTAAAAACAATCTTCTATTGTTCTTGTTTGGTGATGTGTAGATGTCTGAAAGAACATCATGGTAATAGTTGAACATATCGTGCTCGATTGATTGTTTAAATATATCCTGTTTTGATTTGTGACAAAGGATGGACAGTATTGCTTTCATTTTTGATGAGAGAACTATTTGTCTTGCATTTTCTTGATTAATCTTAGTTTGTAGGATGTTGTTGAACATTGTGTTATTAATAAAGTTTTTCTGGTATTCGTATGCTTCATAAGCAGAACGGTTTAACATTAGGTAGCCGTAATTGTAAACTTCGTTGTAGAGAATGTTTATTCTGACAAAGTGAAGGTACACTTCTTTTGATTGGTTATTGGAGAATGCTTTTGACAATTGCTTCATGTAATCTTGGTAAAAGGATAGGTATTGGTCTACCAGATTGTTCATATTATCTATGCTGGTATATTTGAACTCTTTGACAAATGATTTTATCTCTTTGTCTTTTTCAATGAAGTCTATCTTTTTGTTAAATAATTTAAAGCTCATCTTTATGTCTCGTTTGTAATGATAGAATTACCAATCAAAAAAATGAAAGGAAAAACTTATGATTCCAGCTATTGTTTATAATCTATGCAATCATTTAAACTTGGAAAACAATGAAGTTGATGAATTTATTGATAATTTAACACCGGAAGTTCAAAGATTGTACGACCATTGTAAGTCAACTGGGAAAGCGTCTTCATGTCATGCTTATAAAACATATGCCATGATAATGTACTTTGGTGAAGAAACAGGATATGATGTTATAGATAAAACTGAAAACCAAAAGATTGAACAAATGTTTGACCGTAAAACAGATACAGCTCTAAAAGTGAAGGTTGAAAATTGTACACTATTGGTTATTCCATTGTGGATGATGAAAAATGATTAGATTTGTTTACGAAACAGAAAAAAAATTACAAGTGTTTGATATTCAAGAGAATACTATTGTTATTAATGACATGAGTATGTCCTTCAAAGACAATAATTGTGTTGAACAAACCGTTACATTGAACAAAAAACAATACAAGCAAATTAAACGTTTATCTACTAAACCTGGTGGTGAGTGCGATAACAGTTGGTTTGGTGGCGTGTTTACTGGTGTTATGATATTAATTTTGTTTGTAATGGCTGTGGTTGGTGGTATTAAAAGTTTACCAGAACAAAACGTGAAACAGGTGGAAGCATCTCAACCTGCAGTTTACACAGTACAACAAACACCAGAAGAACAGGCACGGCAAAAGAAACTGATTCAAGATACTTTTAAAGATAATCCTGAGTTTGCACGTGATGTAGAAGGATTGTTGAACTCTATTCAGTAAATTGAAAAGCTACTCTTTTGAGTAGCTTTATTTTTATCTATAAACCTTGTTTTCATAACTGTTGATTTTTCTTGTGTCGGGTGCCAGTATTGTTTAATATTTCTTGTGGTCTTTATCTATGACTTTCTCAACAATTTATATATTCTTTAATCTTGTCTTTCAGTTTTCTTTCAACAACATCAAGCTCTTCCATTTTTGCCTCAGGATTATCCAGTAAAACATAAGCCTCTTTGAACAACTCTGAATTGATTAAATCCATTTTAGACATTGATTCCAAATCTGTTTTGATTTTATTTTTGATATTAGACACAATTTGGTTACGCTTTCTTTGAATAGCCAAAATACTTTCTTCTTGGATTTGCTCTTCATAAGTTTTCTCTTTTTCAGTTGAGTAAAAATCATGAATTACTTTGTATTCTTCGATTTCTGAAAGTATTTTTATTTGTTCAAAAACATAAAGATTTGAAGCCTTATCCATTTTCTTTGCAATTCTGTTTAGCTCAGGTGTAAATCTGTTTTCTTTGATTGCTTTAAGAATTACAAATTCTTCGGAAGATAAACCAGTAATCGATTTTCGATTTTCTTTCGAAATTAGAAATAAGTTGAAATCCAACAAGTGGTGCTTTGATTAAAAATATTCCAGCAGAAAGAATAAAAGCAACAAAAATTATAATATAAAACAAGCCCATTAGAATTTTTTCAGTGCCTGATTGTATAGGAATACCTGGAATTATTGCTATTAAGAATGAGTACAAAATAAATTCAATCTCGCACCAATCAAACTTGTAGATTTGTTCTTTAACTGGTTCTCTGGTTCTCATCATTTCACGAATTCCTTACACATCTTTTCATTTCCTGTTGAAATCTATATAATATCGCTCAAAATTTAACATAGCTATGAATTACAAGCAAGAAATAAATAACATTCGTCAGTTCTATAACTTGTACGACACAGAAGCAAAACGACTTAAACAGGAAATCATTAGTGCAAAAAACAAGTTGGAGACACAACCTGTAAAGCAAGACTTTCTCTCATCTCTGCAATTCATGTTGCAAGAGAAAAATATTGCCTTTTTCTCTAATTTAATTACCACACTAACCCATGATGTTATTCATAATAATGACGAACACAACAAAAAGACCATTAACTTTGACTTATCTATCAAGAACAGTCTTCCTGCGCTACACATCCATGCGTTAAACAATGACAATCAAGCAGAAGAGATTACCAGTGGTGGATTGAAGAACGTCATTGCTACCGGTCTTCGTGCGCTCGCTCTATGGAGACTTAATCAAACTGGGAATCATAAGGGATTATTTGAGCACCGTAACTTTATTTTTATGGATGAGCCGGATTGTTGGATTGCTGAGAGCGCAATGCCAAACTATGCCAAACTACTCTATCAAATCAGCACCCACTTCAATATTCAAATTCTTATGGTTACGCACAAAAACCAAGAATACTTCAAGCCATACGCAAAACTATACGAAATCAAAAAAACAGAATCAGGTTCACAATTTGACCTAATCTCTGAAGTTGAAACAGAACAAAATGCTCAAAGCATTCAATCCATCCAACTGAAAAACTTTAAATCGTTTAAAGACGCACAAATTGACCTATCGCCCAATCTCACAGTAATTGTTGGTAAGTCAGATAGCGGTAAATCTGTTGTGATGGAAGCGTTTAATGCTGTAATCAATAATGATTCAAATGATGATGTTATTCGCCATTTTGAAAATAAAGCGTCTATTTCAATTAAAGCAGATGAAGAACATGAAATCATTTGGGAACGTATCAGAAAAACCAACCCAGATTTTCCACAAAAAGTGAAATACCAGTTGTTTCAAAACAATAATAAAATCCACGATGAGTACAACAGCTTTGCTGTACCAGATAAAGTGGAGCGTGTGCTCAAAATGCGAAAACTGGATAAAACCGATGTTCACTTGGGCTTGCAAGAAGACATGACATTCTTATTCAGCTCTCGCATTAGCGATACCGAAAGGGCTAAGATTCTTTCATTAGGTAAAGAAACCGCTTATGTTAACAAAATGATGGAAGCACTAAAAACAGAAACAAGGGAACTGAAAACGTCTATCAAACTAAACGAAAAACGTTACAACATTATTCGTGATAGCTTATTGTCTATCCCAACACCAGAAGAAATCGGTATTTATGAAGAACCTATTGATAAACTAAAAGCTGAAATTGAAACTCGTGAAAAACAATTGTTAAAAATGAAAGAAAAACTCGATGCTATCGATAAAATTAAACCACTAATCGATTATTATCAAACAATCAGTTTTACTTCATACGATAATCAATATGAATTACAAGACTTATCCAAAATAGAAACAGCAATCAAAAAGTATGATAAAGCCACAGAAAAACAAAAGGTTTATCAGGAAATCAAATTTACTGATTGGCAAAATGTTGGTAAGTGGGTAGATGTTGAAAAAATTAGTAAACTTTTGTTTTTACATGATAAATTGGAGACCATGAAATCAATTATGATACCAGAAGTTAAGGTTGATTTAATTGATGTTGAGCGTGTTTTGGATTGTGGTAAAAAGTTGAAACTTTTATCTGACTCTATTAACAATAAAAAAGACGAATTGCAAAGTATTGAAAAAGAGCTACTGACTGCTAAGGAAGTGATACATAATATTGGCATGTGTCCTTTATGTGGAAGTGAATTGCATGAGTAGCGAAAAATGGTTCCAAAACACGGCGAGTTTTATCATCTAAAAGAGAGTCATATGGTTGATGAAAAGAATTTCTTTTCACATGCAAAAAAGTTGGAAAACGGTGAAATAAGTTCTCATGATTTTCTTATTTTAATGAATAAACGGGATTCTGCGCGTTTTTCTAATATGGAAACACTATTTGAACAATTTGTTCAAGATTATTCTGATTATTTATGGCAAACACCAGCCATTATTTTCAAAAAAGCAAACAGATATGATTTATTGATTAAAACCAAAAGAAAAATTCCAAGTGATGATTTTTTGGAGTGTGTAAACCAGTTTGATGTTCATGATATGGACATTGATTTTCTTGCAAACAACTTCAATCTTTGTTTTTTAACCAAATACATAAATATAGATAAAATAAACGCAATGAGGAATATATTACGTTCTAACAGATATCAAAACTTTCTTTGCGTTTATGATACAGAGTTTTTCATTTCTTGTATGGATTGTGGAGAAATGTACGATTTTAACAAACTTAGCAATTTCAAAGCGCAGCCGCATTTCAATAATCCATATTTTTTGCCACGTGAACTAAATTTCATTATTAGAAACAAAGACCACGTTTTTCCAATTTGTGAGACAAACTACGAACCTTGGAAAGACGAAATTCCAAATTACTTTATTCTAAAAGTTTTCGGAGTAAATATTGAAGAAAAAGTTTTTTACAAAATGCCAAAAACCAACAAAGAAATTCTTAATCAAATATATGAGTTAAGTCAAACTTTTCCAGTGGTAAATTCAGATGAACTGGTTGAAGAACTTAATCTAAATTTGAAATCCGGTAATATTAATCAAATGGAATATGAAAATATCATGTCAACTATTTCAGTAAAACAATCTAAAAGTAGAGCGGTGAGAGTAATATAATGGATAATAAAGAATTTTTTGAATACAATCGAATGTTGGAGGAAGGTTCACTCACTTTGCGTGAGTTTTTTGTTTTAACCAACGAAAGAATGTTTGCCTGTTGTTATAAAACAGAGAAACTGTTTGAACAGTTTGTATTAGATTACTCCGATTTGTTTTACAACCCAGACATTTCTATCATTCCTTTTGAAAAAATGGGAAGACTTGATTTAATTACATGCAAATGGTTCCCATTAAGTGAAGTAAAATTCAAACGGGTTTTTGATAAAGTAGATTGGGATTACTTAACTCCGGAATTTCTACAAGCAAATCGTGAATATGTTTATAACTATGCGAAACATCTACCAGTAGAAAAAGTAGAAGAACTAAGAAGCGTTTTCAAAGAAAAAGTAAACATGAAAGATGGATTGCTTAATATACTTTCATTTTCTACATTTGATGACGGATTCTTTCGTGAGTGCTATAATGAAAACCACTATTATCCATTTGACAAATTGAAAAACTTTAAAGCTGATTTTGAATTTAGAGAAGAGAATTCTAATTTTTATTCAAAAAGAGATTTATCTCTCATAGAAAACATAAAATTCATTATAAAAAACAAAGATTTTGTCAAAATTATTAACAATGGTTTCGCTATTGACCAAACACTTTTCTTGTTAGATGTTTTTGGGGTAAACATTGATTCAAGAAATAACGAAATTGATTTAAATAAACATATGTTGAACGCAATAGTAACATTATCAAAAGACTGTCAAGCAAGCAATATTAGTAAATGGGAAGATAAAATTGTTGATGCAACGAACAAGTACCTTAAATGTGGTAAAATTGACAAACAAACGTATGAATATATTTGTGGTCTATTTACAAGAAAACATAAAGTTACAATGAAATTGATATGATTGTACGAAATTTTATCACATGTCTTTTTAAGAAAAAGTGTTACCAAACAAAAGAATGAGAACGATATAGCGAGTAAAAAATGGCTAATAAATACAAAGAAACCAATTGGAAGTTAAAAAAGAGACTCTTAAAAGAGATGAAGACAAAATATTGTCTTTTTATTGATGGTTCTATTGAAAATCTAAATGGAAAACAATTGGCTGGATTTGCTAGTTTTATTTATAACCGCATGGGTGAAGATTGGTGCAATAAGAATATCGAGTTGGAGTGGAGTGTCGAATTAAACACTCTCTCCCTTTACATTGTTTCACGATACTTTAAAGACAAAACCGTTTTGAGCGCACCTTTTATTGAAAACAGTATTGGTGAAGCAGTAGCATTTCTTGGACACGAAAAATATGCAAATACCATTATTAAAACGCTTTATAACAATAAAATAATCAAACCACTAAGTTTGTCACGGTTAGTTGTTGGTGTGAGATATACAATTATTTCCAATAAAACATTCATATTTTTAAATGATAAAAACAAGTTGGAAAATGAATATATAGACGATTTGTTTGCTGAAATTTTAAGTAAATGTGACATTGAGTTTCATACAAGATGGATAACTATTTGTTTAAAAGACGGAAGGATTAGTAAGGCCATTACTCATTTTGATATGTTGCCCTATTTGATTAAGTTTAATAAGGTTGACTTTGCTAAGTTTGATGTTGACTGGACACATGAATTAAAAAATGGTTTAATTGATAAACAGTTCTATGAGGAAAAGCTTGTAGAACAAGATAAAAAGTCATATTTAAAAATGCGAGTGGTTTAATATGGATTACTCCAAAGCACTTGAATATTTCAGAAACACTGAAAGATTGCCAGAAGAAATTAAGGAACAAGATATTAGCCACAAATTGGTTGACTATATTTTTAATGCGCTTGGTGAATATGAGTGTAATAATTGTATTAGTTCGTTGTTTGAATATGTTTTAGAAAAGGAATACCTTAAAAACAGATTTTTCCACATTTTTCTTATTGCAAAACATTTTATCATTAAAGAATATCGTGATGATTATATGCGTGCCAAAACGGCGTACAAAATTAAGAAGAGTGCTCAAATATTTTTACCTTTAATTAACAATGAACATATCCAATTTATTGTAAAACATTTAGACAACAATGTTTATCTGTTTTTTCAAACTTATCACCATATGTAACATACATATATGATTATCCAATTAATGACGTAATCGAAGAAGAAAAACTCATTGATTTTTTAAAAAATGGTAATGTGCTTTTTGAATTTTTGAAACCATTAATTTAAAACTAGACTCATTCTGTTGAAAATAAATAAACACGAATGCATTAAATATTATTTTAACATTGATGAAGAATTGAAAAAATTGATAAAGAAACTTATGAATCATATGTTTCTAGACATGAAAAGAAAAGCAATGGTGTAAAAATGAAAGTGATTTAATATTTGAAATTTTAAGAAAAAGAAAACCTATAAAATCAAATATAAACATGAGACCATATTATTGATTTTCTAATCACTTGATTTAATTAATAAATTCTTGCTTTGTAATCCTAGCCTATTTTTCTTGATACAAAACTTATGTTGCTTCGAGTTCTATTGTAGATAGAAACAATTTTAGATAGAAACAATTTGATAGACTATTGGAAAAGACTTTCTAATCATGGCCGATAAAAACGAATTTACTACTACAAGAGATTTAGAGCAATTTATAAGACGCAACCCAAAGCAGTTCCTAGAGTTAATGGGCAGTAATCCAGAATTTCGTGATAATGCCCAGCGCATTATGAAGGACTGGAATCAGTCACAATTAATTAGTGTTGCTCATGCTTTTCAACCAACTGACTATCGAGAACCATTGAGTAATCGTAAAATGGTTGTACTACCATTTGCTCATTTGGTACATGGATATCTGAGTCATGGCGTTGAAGAGATGAAGGTTAATCCTCACTTTAAGATGGAAAGTATTGAAAAATTTGAGCGTGACAATCCAGAAGTTTCCCGCAGAATGCAGGAATACGAAGAGCAATACAAAAAACGGCTAGAAAAACATAAAAAACACATCCAAAAACAACTAGAACACACTCAGGCAGAAATCTCTCGTCATAATCAAATTGAGTTCTATATAGAACATCTTCACAAAACATTTATTCAAATGTTTGCCAATAAAAACACTTTTACAGAGGTGTCCAATTGGGCAGCAAAAAACGGTGTGGATTTACAAGCAGAAAGTCAGGCTACAGAAAACTCTCTAAAAACCAACCGTATGGATTTGTTTGCAAAGGTGCAAAGGATAGAAAATGCGATTGAAGAAGGATACGCTAAGAATCCAGATGCTAATTATCACAGAATGCCAAAAGATGAACAAATCGCACATAAAAAAGCATTAGCGCAGAATGTTGTGATGATAAATGAGGTTTATGAGAAAGGAAGCCAAGAAGACAAAAGAGCAATAAAAGATTGGTTGTTAAATAATGGTATTAATCCAGAAAAGCTGAAAGAAGGTATGACAATTTCCGATTTGATTTATCAGGAAGCAGGAAGTCAATCACCAAAACTATATTTTCAATTAGGTAAAAAAATGAGAGATGTTAAAAATAATCTTTCTAATAATGCAAAAGAAATTGTTGATGTATTTGATGCAACAACAAACAAACTTAATCTGGAAAATGTCGCTGTCAGTCGTGGAAATATTGTTCAAGAACAAGAAAATGAAAGAAATCTTCAAATGAGCAGATAAAATTAAGACGGCAAATTTGCCGTCTTAAATCTACATATATTTGCGCCAGTCAAATTCTTCACCTGTGCGTTCCAGTCTTTCTCTTTCCAGTCTGGCTTCGCGCCCAGCAATTGCACCCCAACTTTCTTTTTTCTTAGCAGTTTTCTGTTTTCCAGTCACTTGTTTCTCAACATGTTTTCCACTTTGTTTTACCACATTTTTAGCAGCACCTTTACCACTAACTTCAACAAAAGAGTCCTGTGCCCTCCCATTCAGATACTCATAACGTTCCGTGCTGTCATAACCAATTTGGCTGTACAACTTCGCATCTGCCACAGTAATTCCCTGCTCTCCAATGTCAAATGCAGAAGCCATCATGGGTGCAGCGGCAACAACAGCAAGTAAAAGATTGTTCAGATTTCTAAGTTTCATAATTTAACTCCCAAAATAAATAATTCTAATTATATCAATATCGTGAATAAAAAAGTTGTTTTGGCAAGCAAATTTATGTAAAATCACGTTCAAATAAATAAAAACTTAATGTTATTAAGCAACCCAAACCTACAAAAGTATGTAGATAACATCTCATGTTTATGTTCTTTCAGCCGTCTCTTTAATCCAACAACAGGAATCTACCTAGATTACAAAGCACAAGAAAAGTTTTTCATTGAATCGTTCAACGCAATGGATATCACTAAGAAAAATGATTTTTTCGATGCAATCATTGAACAAGACGGACAAAGAATAGGATACGGATTAAAAACATTCGTACACTCTCCACAGCATGCAACACACAAAATCGGTCACTTCCAAGTACATGTAAAAGAAATCACTAAACTCTACACAAAAAAACAATACAAGAAGCTCATTGAGTTTGTTGTAAACAAATACAATGAACGCATCTTTCAAGCCGTTGAAAAATACAATATACAAGTAACCAAGATGCACATTCTTACCAGAAGTGAAGACAAACTTTATTTTAGGGAAGAAATGCTTTGCCCAATTTTTTCATCAGAGTATGAAAACACTCTTCTAAAAAGAAACACTTTGTATTTTGGAGACTATTCGTTCGAAGTTTCAACATGTACCCTAAGAAAAACATTTGATATGTCACAAAATAATTGTTTCTTAATTCAAGACATTACTGTTCACGAGCAGCCATTAGAACTGATGAAAGAAATTTTACAATCAAAAAGTGCTGTTAAACGCGGTTAACATGTGTTAAACTAGCCTCTTTCTACAACCTTATAAGAGGCTAAAACATGTCTGATAAAATCACAGAAGTTTCCATCGTCAACCAAATGCGTGACAACTACTACGACTATATGGGCGAAGTAATTGAACAACGCGCACTCCCAAGTATCTTTGACGGATTCAAACCAGTTCAACGCCGTATCATGTACGCCATGTACAAAATGGGTCTCTCACCATCAAAACCACATGTTAAATCTGCTCGCGTAACCGGTAATGTCATGGGCGAATTCCACCCACATGGCGACAGCTCAATCTACGGCGCAATGGTTAAATACGCACAACCATTCGCAAAAAATGTACCATTGGTAGATGGACAAGGTAACTTCGGCTCGGTAGATGGAGACCGAGAGGCAGCAATGCGATACTGCGTTCATAGAAACACTCTAATCATGTCAACAAAAGGTCTACTCCCAATCAAAAAACTGATTTCCAAAGAACAATGGAAAAAAGTAAAACAATTTATGAAACAAGTAGAAACACAAAACCAGCTTGATATGGGAATCATTGAACACCCTATTGATATGATGGCAACAGGTTTCTCTATCAATGATGGTGAACGTGTCGTTAAATGGTTATACTCAGGCTACCACGATACCTATAAAGTAACCACAAAACTCGGATATGAGCTTATCTGCACTTCAAACGAACGACTTTTTGTCAAAATCAATGATGATAAACACGACTGGAAAACAGTAGAAGAATTACAAAACACGCAATATCCGGTGTGTTTAAACCACAAGCTGATTTCTGTTGATTTTATAAATAACACCACCGACATCTATACAACAAATGAAACTGAACGCGCAAAGATTTCTTTCTTCGACTTGGGAAGACTGATTTTTGCCCACCAACTCTACAAAATCAGTCAAAAATCAGACGACTCAAAATTTAACCAATCTTGCACCGTTGTAGATTACAGTGACATCGAAATCACAATGTGTCAAAAGTCTTTCAATATCCAAGACACAAAAAGCCTAACCGGTGTATTATCAAAATGCGGTCTAAAAGATGTTGTTGACTTCATCAACGGCTACACACAAACACCATTCAAAGAAATCATCGCCAATGACAAACAATTTATTGATTGGCTAAAAGTCGCTCTAGTTTCATATTGCGGTATTCTAACCAGCAAAATTACGGACAATAAAAATGATTTTGTTCATAATGTAAATTACCAGCTTGACCTAGCAAGACAAGAAGATGACGGTGAGCCGGTAAACAAAGAAGAGTTTGTCCCAGTGTTCTCAAACTCGTTCTTCACCATGTCCATTATCAGCAAAAACTTGTTCCGTAGCGTCATTCGCAAAGGTAAAACAGAATTTGTCAACAACATCACCGGTAAACACTGGTATAACTACGATGAAATTGAGTCCATAGAATTTGTCGGTAAAGAGCATGTGTTCGACCTTACTGTTGAAAACACAAATGCATTCGTTGCCAACGGTCTAGTAATTCATAACACTGAAGCAAAACTGTCTCCCATAGCATACAGCGGTTTGTTTGAAGACTTAAATAAAGATGTGGTTGACTTTGTGCCTAATTATGATGGAACTTCAACAGAACCATCCGTTCTCCCAGTATCGTTTCCACAACTGGTAGTCAATGGTAGTGATGGCATTGCAGTTGGTGTCGCAACAGAAATCATGCCACACAATTTTTTGGAAACAATGGAGCTATCACTCTATATCCATGATTGCAGAGAAAACCAAAAAGAAATTGATTTAGATAAGGTGCTTAAAATTATGCCAGCACCAGACTTTCCGACAGGTGGTATTGTTTACAATCTTGGTGGATTCAAAGATGTATTAACATCTGGCTATGGCAAGGTTCGCGTTCGGTCAAAATATGTTGTTGAAGACCGTGGACGCAAAATGTACTCTTTGGTTGTCAAAGAGTTACCGTATCAGGTCAATAAAAAAGAGTTACAAGAAGCAATTCAGAAAGACTTGGCAGAAGATAAACATCCACAATTGCGTGAGTGGATTGCTGATATTCGAGACGAATCAGATGGTGAAGAAACACGTTTGGTATTCGATTTAAAACAGGCAGTTGATGAATCCATGACAGAAATTGTGTTCAACAATCTAGCACAAAAATACAAACTAGATGTTGCATACAATTACAACTGTACTGTACTGGTTGATGGTAAATACAAGCGCGTTGGCATTATTGATATGATTCACGCCTTCCTAGACCTACGCAAACAAGTTGTTGTTCGCCGTACACAATATCTGCTTAAAGAAGCACAAGTCAGATTACACAGTTTGAATGGTTTTATGGCTGTTTTGGCTGATGTGGACAAACTGATTGAAATTGTCAAAGAGAATACCGACAGCAAATCAGCTAACCAAGCGTTGCAGGAACATTTCTATATTGATGAGGGTCAAGCAACTGAAGTGTTGAACATGCGCTTACAAAAACTCACAGCAACGGAACTTGATGATATTAAAAAAGAATTCCAATCCGTTACAGAAAATGTTGCAGAGTTAGAACACATCTTGGCTACACCAAGTGAAGTAGCAAAAATCATCAAAACCGAAATGCAAGACTTTAAGAAAAAGTTTGCCAAACTTGGTGAGCGAAGAACAGAGATTTCCTATACTTTGTCTGAAAACATCGATATGAAAAGCTTTGTGAAAGAAGAACGTTGCTTGGTTGTATTTACACAAAACGGTTATGTCAAACGCGTTCCTATTGATAACATCAACACCCAAAACAGAAACGGAAAAGGTAAATCTTCCATCAAAATGGATGATGATGATACCATTAAAGCCCTACTCAATGTATCAAGCCATGATTACATCATGTTCTTTACAGACAACGGCAAAGTATATTGCGAACGTGCTTGGGTATTACCGGAAAACAATAAGGGTAAACATATCCGAAACGTATTTGAGAAAATAGATGGAGAGATTGTTTCTGTAATCAGTGTATCTGACACTGTGTTTGATGAAAACAAATTGTCTATCATCACCATTACACAAAACGGTAAAATCAAACGCACAATGATTGGCGATTATCGTTCAGTCACTCGCGGTAACTCAAAATCAAGTTCCGGCTTGTCTGCATTTGGATTGAATGATAGAGATTTATTGGTTAAAGCCTTAGTTTGTAAAGACCTTGACCAGTTGATGATTGTTACATCAGAAAACTATGTAAACCGATTTATTGTCAATGATGATAATTTCCGCTCAATGGGACGCACAGCATCCGGTCTTGATGGTGTGAAAATGAAAAAAGACGAAACAGTTATTGATGCGGTTATTGTTGAGGTTGGTGAAGAAGACGTTCTTTGGAAAACAGAACAGGTTGACAATCTTGTTGCTGATGAAAACGGCGATGTGAAAATAGGTTCTAATAGCTTCCGTATTGATGGTACAAAGGATGTACAAGTCTTTGATAACAGTAAGGTTGACAATGGTAAATATCTCCTAACCATTTCCGAAAACGGTATTGGTAAGAAGAGCGAATTATCTTTGTTTAAGTTGCAAAAACGTAAGGCAAAAGGTTTACTGCTTACCAAAGAGAACGATAAAACTGGAAAACTGATGAAAACTGCTGTAGTGAATGACAATCAAGAGGTTGTGATTACCACTGAGAGTAAGAGCATCAAGATTCGTGTATCAGATATTGCGACACTATCACGTGTGGCAAGCGGTACTAAGTTGATGAATGTTGATGATGGTAAAGTGGTAGATATCGCAATTAGTGATATTGAGTAAAAACAAAGGAGAACTTAATGTTCTCCTTTTCTTATACCAATCTCATTCTGGTATTGATGTTCTGTTTTTTCTGTGTCAGTTTCATCAACTCTTCATATTTGTCTTTTTCAATTAAACCGCTTTTTAGCGCATCATTAAGATAATCAGATTTACCGTTTCCAACTTTCATACTTGCAATATCAATTAACCCAGATTTCAACATTTTTATAACGTATTCGTCATATTCATTTTGCTCCATGTTTGTCAACGTTTTGAAATTAAAATTCTTGACAATAAATTTGTCTGACAAATTGTCTAACAGCAGTGATAAATGATAAATGTTTTTAATTTGAATTAAATCATGAACACGTTCATTTTTTGAAAAATCATACTCTATTTTATCTTTTACCCAAAGTAAGAGATTATCTAACTCTTTTAAAAGTAGAGACCTGGATTTTTTATTATAACTGTTTATCTTTGAAAGAAGCTTGTAAAGCTTTGCTTCCACAACGATTTCTTTAATATACTGTTTTGCTTGATTTGAGCGGAAAAATAGTTGATTTATTCTTTTATGCTTTTCTTGAGACGCATTCAATTTCTCAATTATTTCATCTTGTTTTTGATAAACCTCATTGAAAAACATATCACCCTTGATAAATCTTGTTTTGCAAAATGCAGCAACATGAAAAATATCCAAACTATTATCTTTCATAGCAACACTAAACAAGTCATCTTCAAGTTTTTCTATTTGCTTCAAATTACTTCTGGGTTTATCCGTATTGATGAGCAAAGTAAGAAGCTCATGTTTATCTTCGTGATTTTCTTTGATTTTATCAATGACAAAAGGAATTAGTTCAAAATAATTCTTATTATACAACTCAATAAAATCAGAAACCATTTCTGCTTTTTTATTTAAAATATCATCTATTTCCTTATCATTTAAATTCTGAAATTCATATATTTGCATGCTTTCCAACACGTTATTCGGTCTACACATTTGTGAATAAAAATTAGTCGATGTCAGTAGTTTAATTGAAATATCCAACATGTTGTTTGATGGCAAAATAGCACAAATGTTTTTGTGGGTTTTTAAAAAAACAAACAAATCTTCACAAGAAACATGTCTTTCTGAATAGTTTTGACGACTAAAAGGAAAGCTTTCTTTACCACCGTTTTGTGTTGTTTCACCAAATTGCATTAAAATGCCATTGGTGTTATATCCGTTTAATCGGTAGATTAGATTGCGATAGAAAACTTCTTTATTCAAATATGGATAAGTATAGGGAAACAGTTCGTTTGAAATTACATTTGCAACGGCAGGATATAGGTGTGGCTTGTTTATTTCTTGAAAAACCTTCATCAATTGAGCAATATCCTCACCGGTTTTAGGTGGATATATTTGTAATAATTGAATATCATCTGGATTAATTTTAAATTTTTTCAATGCAGATTGAAAATCATATAAATCTGGTAACATTAAACGACTTTCATTTTATTGTTTCTATTAATAGTTTTACTGGTTTTTGCAATTATCTTCTCATATCTTTCTTTATCAATAATTCCATCTTTCAATGATGATGTAAGAAGTTTGTTTAGTAAATCATCTGACATATTAAAGTTATCAATGAAATCAATCAGTCCGTGTTTGTAACTAAAATATTTTTCAGGTAATTCAATAAAGTTGATTTTTATTTTACTTCTATTTTTCGGTATAAGTAAGGAAAGATTCGTAAATACAGTTATAAATTTTACACGTTCATCCACATCTATATTCGTATCTAATTTGATTTCATTATCATAATAATTCAAGAAGTTGTTAAGCCTTCTTAAATTATTGTTATTCTGATACATGTCTCCATATTGCTTAAAGAAGCAAATCTCCACTGTCGACTCAATTACTCTTTTGTCAATTAATTCTTTATTTCTTACTGAACGAGTAAACAATTTTTCATAAGAAAAGTTACCAACAAAACGATTAGCTTCAATTACCATTTCATCTTGCTCTTTATAAAACGAATCAAAATAATCATGTCCTTGAATAAATATATCAACACAAAATTTAGCAACAGCATGTTTTCCTAAAGAACTATCATTTTGTGCCAAATAAAACAGTTTTTCTTCTTGTTCAGATAAATCAATGTTTGGCTTATCTGTATTTGCTAGTAAACATAGTAGCTTGTGTTTGTCTGAATGGTTGTTTTCAATTTTATTGATAATATTGTCTACTTCATGTTTATATGTTTCGTGATAAAGCTTTATAAACTCTTTCTTGTCAAAATCCACCATAAGAACGTCATTGGGAAAATGATGAATAAAATCAATAACACGATATAAACTGGTACAAGAGAGTAGTTTTAGTGATATATTGCCAATGTTTTCTGAGTCTAAGTGTAAAATTCTTTGATAAATATCAAGAAAATCAGGAGTTACACCCATTATTTCATGATTATCAAGTCCCCAATAACACTCATTAAGTTTCAGTGGAACTCCATCATATGTATAATGATTATTTCGAAAATGATATAGGTGATGTTTTTGACAACCTGCTATGATTAATAAATCATTTGAATTCAAAATAGGTAAGCTCATGTTTGTAGTAAATGAAAAAGTAAAAATGTTTGTTCTTCATTTGGTTGATAATTGGGAAGATTTAAACCGACACACTCCATATATATTGGAAACCAAATTAAAATGTGTTCCAGAAAGCATATATTGGAAAATTTATCCAGAAGAACATATGGGACGACAGTTTATCAAATAAAGCCGTAAAACCACGTCATTTAGGGCTGGGATATAATGCGTTACATTTTATTCTTTAATCTGTTATAATAAACACATTGTAACACTTTTCCGTAACACTTTTCCAAACATGTATCAAGTTCTTAGGCTACGAATATACCACAAACACAATACCAAGTTAAACAAATTGACCAGTGCGGGGGAAGAACTTGGATTGCATTCGCAAACCTTGCAGGTTATTGGTGAAACTCACGCAAAAGCAGGAAAACAACCCAAGAGAAGCAGACTGCGCTGGCGTACCAACCGAAAAGATGCAAAACGTAGTAAAGCATTGGGTTAGATTCCGTTTAAAGCGTATGCCATCAGCCATGTGAAAACCTACAAAACCGGCAAGAAAGCGTTGAAATCCCAAGTACAACTGTCCTGCGGTAAAGAAAAACTGATACTGACCGTATTCGACCAGTATATGACCTACGTCGGTTTTCGGGATTCAAGATGGCTGAAGTCGTGCAAGATAGTTGCGGAGATTGGTATCTATGCCTGCTGGTTAAAACAGAAGAAAAACAATGTACCGCTACCGGCGAAATTGGTATTGATTACGGTTGCAAGACTGCTGCCACATGCAGCAACGGCGACAAACTGGAAACCAAGTTCACCCAACAATACGCCAAAAACTTGCTACCGCGCAACGGGCGCATAAGAAAAAGCAAGTAAAACGGATAAATCGTAAAATAAAAAACTCACGTGCTGATGCGACACACAAGTTCACAAGTAAGCTGGTAAGGGAAAACTGGCTGATTGTCGCCGGTAACGTAAAATCAAGTTCGTTCACTTCGGGCAAACTGGCGAAATCGGTTTACGATGCCAACTGGTTTGCCATTAACCGACAACTGGAATACAAATGCGAGCACGCAGGTTGTCAGTTTATAGTAGTGGACGAGAAGTTTTCAACCCGGACCTGCTCAAATTGTTTGCAAATCACAAACAGTTAGAGCAGGTCTTGGAATAAGAGAATGGATTGTTGCGGTCAGTTAAAGATATCAACGCTGCAAAAATTTCGGACGTGAAACGCTTGCAGGAGGAAGCCCAGTCCTTTAGGACTGGGAGTACGTCACCACATTTCACTACATCAATGTAAAACACAAGAACAAAAAGAACATATAGCAAAACTGCTCGGTTTTAAGAATTACAAAAAAATGGAGAAAAATTTTAAGCATTTAGTTAAACTAGCAACCACAAAACATTATCGTCCAATGCAAGAACCACAATGGAATAGGGACATGATTGATAACCACATCCTCATTGATGCCATTGATTGTACTATGGATTCAAATCTACTCAAATCAGTAGAGTTTATGTAACATGTTTGGAAGACTATCGCTTGGATTTTGTCATTGATTCAAAATTACAAGAGAAATACTCATCAACTCTTCATTACCATTCAGAACGTAATTATTAATCTTTTTCTTTTGATTTGCGTTTCTTACGATAATCAGTTGTCGATACGTTCTTAGACCTGTTTTTTGTGCTAATGCTTGCTACGCTTTTCTTTTCTGCATATTCAGCAAAAATGTTCATCAACTCTTCATTACCATTCAGAACAACATAATTGTATGGAGAAGCAAACAGCGTATCTTTATCACTAGACAACATATCAATATCCGAACCGCCATTCAACAAAACCTTAACCAATTCAACTTGATTGGTCTTGGTTGCCATATATAGTGGTGTCTGATAAACAAAGTCTCTAAGATAAGCCAGTTTCTCTGTAATACTCTCATGACTCAAATGAAAATCAATGTCCTTTAAACCACCAATTAATTTTTGTAAACCAGTTGCGTCTTTTTGGTAAATCGCTTTAAAAATATCAATCTCTACTGTGTTCATAAATATCAGCCAATAATCAAATAGGTTAGCAAAGAGAAAACCACACATCAACTTTTGACAAATATTTTTATCAATAAAAAATATTAAAAGATTTCACCAATCCGATAGTTAAAAACTAGAATTTATATTTCAAACCATTCCTCATTGTATTCAGTATTGATAATGTATTGATATTCAAAAAAAATAAGTAGAAAACTAATGAAAAAACACACTAGCAAAACAATACATTTATCAGTTATGTTCGCCTTGATGTCTTTTGCTCATGCTAATACAACTGGTGTTATTTCAACCAACAATAATGTTGCTTTATCAGGTGGCAGTATTGCCAGTTCTGAGAACGGTATTGCAATTGGTAACAATGCTGTTGCAACAGGTACTTTTAAGACTCGTGAAGACTTTCAGAGAAGCTATGATGCCTATTTGCAAGCTCAACGACAGAAGTTACAATTGGAAAACAGCTTGAACAGCTTAAACAATGATAGTGCTGCCTTAAATTCGCAGAAAAACAGTTTAACTGAACAACTATCAAAAGCTCGTCAAATTATTGGTGCAAATGAAAATGCGATTAGAAAGCGCCAAGAAATCCAAGCACAGATTGACAAAATTGTTGCTGATAATGGTTTGACGGATAAATACAGTGAGTTTACCAATTACTATAATGTTCTGTCTTCTTTGGATTGGACAAAGTATAGTGAAACTGATGGTACTACTAAGATGCGCGAGCAGTTGAAAGAAGCAACTGCGAAATTATCTCCAACTATTGCATCTCAGATTACCGATAGCAAGTATGATGATTACATTCGAGGATACGTCAATGTTGAAACGACTGTTGAAACTGTATTAAACCAAATGCGTCAAGATGGTGTTAAAATTAAACGAAATGCCAATGGCGTTACATTTAATGATAACTTCGGTATTGTAAAAGAATTGCTTGATGGCAAAAGAGACAATCTGAATTTTTATGAAGCTAAGAACCAATTTAAAAACAATAAAGTGGATTCTGAATATCTGAATTATCTTGATAATCTTAATCTTGAAAGAGATTTGAAGAGTTCGCAAGCCGTTAATTTTATTGAGAAACACAATGAAAATAATCCATATGCAGCAATATTAAAAAAATCAACCGTCAATCATGGTGATATGATAATCACGCCAAGAAAAAATGACGGATACGATACGTTTACGTATGTTAATGACATGAGATGGCTTCGTAGTGGTTTTGAAGAAAATTCAATTAAGAATTATTTAAGTTTGACAAACACTAACCGATATCCGGAATTGGTTAATGCTGTTGTCCCATCAAGAATTAATGTTAGCAGGGGAAATTCTGCATATACAATAAGTAGTGGTGCACAATACTACAACCCAACAGAATTTATCGTTGGCATTTCCAACAAAACAATCAATCCATTGCTCAACGAAAAAACATCAGATTATCAAATGTTTAAACAAAAAGCAGAACAAATGATTGCTTTTTATGACAACATTGATACTGGAGTAAAATCAAATGTAGACGTTGCACAATACAAGCAAGCATTAAAACCTATTTATGATAATTGGGTAACTGGTCGTGATTTGGTTAATTTGTACAACGATATACAAACAGAAACCGACCCAACAGTTAAACAACAAAAACAAGCAGATTATCTGAATAAATTGAATGCTTATCGCAGCCCAGAGCATATTCAAAAAATGGTTGATGATTATGCTTCTGAACGCTCACAATTGAGTATGAAAAACCCCAACAGCATTAAATACACACAAGAATATCAGGATTTCTTAAAGAATGGAGTAAAAGAGTACACCGATTATGTTAAAAGAAAAGAGCCAGACATTATTGGTTATAATCGCACCGATGAATACATCAGCAAGTTGGAAAAACCGAATGACGAGATTGAAAAACTGAAAAAACAAATGCCTGATGAACCAAAAGAAAATCCAACAACAACCGATTTGGAAAACAAAATTGCGGATACAGAAAAACAGCTTGCTGATAAAGAAAACGAGAAAACAGAATTAGAAAAAGAGCTCGCTAAAATCGATACAAATGTTCCAGTAAAAGGTAAAGATAGTATTGCTTATGGCACAAACTCATTTGCCAGCGGTGATAATGCGATTGCCTTTGGTACAGATGCAAAAGCGGTTGGCGACAATAATATTGCCATTGGCAAAGGTGCAACAAACACCAGAACAAATGGTAGCAATGTTGCTATTGGTGAAGGGTCAGAAATTACTGATGACTATACATTTGACCATATAAACAACAATCCAAAGTTTGCTGGTGTTTTATCGGTAGGTAGCAAAGACAAACAGCGTGTGATTACCAATGTTTTTGATGGTAATGTTGCAAATGATTCAACTGATGCGATAAATGGTAGTCAACTATTTAGGGTTAGAAATGACCTGACCAATTTACAAGACCAAGTTTATAACTTAATCACAAATCCACCCCAATCCCCTCAAACGACATACGGTGTTAAAGCAATTGGTATGAGCAGTGTAACCAGTGTTGAAAATGTGTATGGGCAAGAGATTACCACGATTGACACCAAGTTGGACTCAGAAGTCACTCGCATGAAGATTACGGAGAAAGTTGAAGATGATGGTTCTGGTCCTAAACGTAGTTACACATTTGAGGGAGCAGATGTTCAAGGTGATTCAAACATCATTGCTTCATATGACGAACCCACCAACACACATAACATTAAATTGTCTAAGAATCTAACTGCTGATAGTTTTACTGTGAATGACAATGGCCCTAGTATCAATAAAAACGGTGTTGATATGAAGGATAAAGGTATCACCAACCTAATCAGCGGTATTGATGGCAACAAATACCAAGATACTACTGACAACAATGCAGCAAGTATTGGTGATGTTAAACGATTAGCTTCGCAAAGTGGTAAAGAAACACAAATTAAAGGTGGAGACGGAATAGAAGTCAGCAAAGACGTTCAAACCGGTGAATACACAGTTGGTCTGGATATGAGTTATATTCCAAAGTTTGCAGATGGTGACAATACAACAGTTACCCATGATAAGGCAACCAACACATACAGAATCAGTGCAAAAACACCTAAGTTGAAAGCTGGGGCAAACACAAGCGTTGAGTATGATGCTGTTGACAACAGCTATACAATCAGCTCAACAGGTGGTTCTGCTAATGTGGATATTAGTGGTGATGGTTATGTTTCTGTTGATAAGGATGTCAATGGAGCATACAAAATTAAAGCCAACACAGCAAAAGTTAAAGCTGGTAACTATACTAGAGTGAAACAAGATACTACAACAAACACCTTCACCGTTTCATCAGCTAAATCAGTTGGCAAAAATGGTGTAGAAGTAAGTTATGATGAAACTCAAAACCAGTTTGACATTGGTTTAAATGCTGAAACGCTACAAAAGGTTAATAACGGTCAAGCAGCCTATGAAACTGTAACTACAAAAGGGTTAAGTTTTAAAACAGATAGTGGTACGACATATCCATATAAACTTGGGGATACCATGACCATTAGTGGTGACGGAAAAAACATTGTAACCAAGACATTACCTAATGGTGGTGTAAAAGTTGAGTTATCCAATAATGTTAAAGCTGACACCTTTACTGCTGGTGACAATGGTCCAGTGTTATCAAAAGATGGATTGGATATGAAGTCTAAGGGTATTGGTAATGTTGCAAGCGGTATTGATGGCACGATATATGGTGAGAAAGACGACAACAATGTTGCCAATATCGGTGATGTAAAACGGTTAGCAACCAGTGGAGTTGTTGCTGAACAAGTGGAAACTAATGTTATGAATAAAATGGAAAACCGTTTTGGTGACATTAATAACCGTATTGGTGAATTAGATAATAAGTATGGCCGAGCTATTGCTGCATCTAATGCTTTAAGTTCGCTGCCACAATCTATTTATCCTGGACGCAGTATGATTAGTGCTGGTGTTGGTGGTTACAAAAACCATCAAGCTGTTGCTGTTGGCTTCTCTCGCATTAATGATTCCGGAACCATGATTATCAAAATGGGTGCAGGTGCGAATACCAAAGGTAAAACAGAGTTGCACTACAATGCATCAGTTGGTTTGATGTTCTAAAATAAAAAGGAGGACTTTATGTTCTCCTTTTTTTATACTACTTTCATTTTTACTCTTTTTTTATGTGGAACAAGTGCAATAAAGTCTTCCAGTTCTTGTTGAGTAAAACAATGTTTCATTTGCATAACCTCTGCGAAATTATCAGAAATTGACAAATAGTTTTGCAGTTGTTCTGGATATTGTTTTCTTAATTGGCGTATTGTTTCATCTTTTCCACCAACTTCATTTACCCCAACAACTTTTACTTTATCACCAAAAACATGTTTGAACTTAACAAACTCTGAAACATCCATAATGGTAATGTCAATTGTGTCTCTTTGTTTTAAGAGATTGATAAACAGCTCATTTGTAAACAGGTAAGAACGACCACCACGTAGAAACTGATTTGCAATGTTGTTATGTATTTTTATATTTTCTTCAGAAATAATGCCACTGTTGAAGGCTAGTGTTCCGATATCGACATAATCAGAGGCAAACTCTGTTACTGTTTCAAATCGGTAAATGTTTTGACCAAATTCTTTATTGATTCTTTCAATTTCAACATCGAAACACTCAAGTCTATTTTTCTGTTCTAGTGCATTCAAAAACAACATTTCTTTGATTATATTGATTTCCCTGATGTTTTTACCGGTATTGGTTTCGGCACAAAACAAATCTAGTCTTTCTATTTTTTCAAGATTAACTTTTAAGTTAAGTGGAATGTCCCTCATCGTTACTTGAAATAAATTGGAGTTACCCAATTCGCAAAAATAATTACAAACAACATTAAAAAGTTCTCCAAGTTGGTCTGGACTGTTTTGTTGTTCTTTTATTTCTTGTCGAATATCGGATAACTCTATATAAATTTCTTGCGTTGTTTTCATGTTTTTATTGATAGTTTAACTATATCACTCTAATCTTATTGTTTAGATTTATTTTTTGTTCATCAAAGCCTAAATAATAAAGTTCCGTACTGATTTCACCAGATTTCATTTTCTTATTCAGTAAATCGCAAACTTGCGTAGTTCTATCAAAGTTACCTGATTTCAACAGGCAGTCTCGTGCTTTACCACCAATCTGAATTAAAGTCAAAACCATTTGCTCACTTTGTTTTTCTTTTTTGAAATACTCAACAAGCTGTTTACCCTTTGGATAACTTGGAATATATAATAATTTTAATTGTCTTATCTCATAAGATGACATATCAGTTAGTTGCTTAACTGGTTTTTCATGTAAATAAGACAAATATTTTACCCATTCTGCTAACTCATAATCAAAATTGTCATGTTGTATCCTTAACAAAGGAAAAACCTCTTCACGAAACACATAAACCAAATCTATTATCACATCCCCCACATTATTCTTTAACATCAAAGCATTAAAATAGCTCGGCGTTTTCAGCATGTCTTTGTTTTGTTTTGATAATTTTATTAGATTTGTTCTAGACATTCTGTTCTTATCAAAATAAAACGGATGTACATCATTAAAAATGCAGAGATTTCCCATTTTTTGATAATCTTCGTTTAGCTTTTTAAAACCATTAATACCGATTTTATTTAATTCGTTTAACATTAATTGTTCTTGACCGGCAAAATGATAATTAAAATCCGTGCATTTTGCAGTAATTACTAATTTTCGAATATCAATATTGTGATTGTGTAATATGGATGCACAAATTACTTTATAAATCAATCTACAGTACAGATTACTTTTGTGTGAAGAGTTAAAGTTGTTTAAAATCAAACTCAGTTTCAAATTAAACACATTATTTATATATTCAAGCAACCAATAATGAGATGTGTCACCATATTTTTTAAGCCATCGTTGGGAACGACTTCCGGTAAAATTTCCTCTTTTAATTCTTGATGTTTGGTAAAAAATTCGAACAACAACTGATGTTATTTCGTTTAGTTCATACAAATTAGTATCGTAAACAAACTTATCTCTATTTAAAATAAAATCATGAATGTCTGAATATTTTTGTTTTATTTTTCCCCAATTTTGAGTATAAACGTCTATCTTTCCTGTTTGTGCATCAAATTCAATCATTCGATTGAAAGTAAAGAAACGAAACTTTTCCACACCAACAACGCATGAGCGAATATCGGAGTGGTTGTATATCAGTTCAGACCACTGATTATTTTTAAACACATAGGTTTTCAAATAAAACAAAGAACCAATAAGCAAATTCTGAACAAAGATTTCATCAAGAAAATCATCATCGCTGATTTTATCAATCAAATCGTCAACCCACGAACTATCTTAGTGACAAATTTCTCTACTTTTCTTGTGATAACCCAATCTGTTCAGAATTTGCTGTCTGTGTCGCTTTCTGTTTCTATTAAACATAGAAACGAATTCACTACGATTCATTGTGGAAGCACCTTAGTCAGAATTTCTCCAACAAAAATTGCTTTCCCTTGTTCAACGCGGTAAACCTTAAAATATGCTGCATGATTACAATACTCCAACATGCTCTCTAATTTTTCTTTGCTGTCGGCAGTAAAAGTTAGACCGTAGTTTGGCAATTGAGTTTTGCGGTTATATTCGATTGCTTGATACATGGAATGTCTCCTTGTGAAATGAGATTTGTATTTTACTTAGAATAGTATTAAGTGAAGCTATTTTTTGTAAAGATGAGAAAACAAATTATTGAAGACCTTGTGTTGCTTGGTTTAAAACCACAAGATATCATAAATGTATCATACGACAGCAACAATGGTGTTGGTATCAGTTTAAAACTACGAAGCGATGTTATCAAAAACATCATAAACAAAGATATCACAAATCTGTTTGATGTAGCAAAAGAAAATGTTGGTAAATACATTGAGCCAATCTCTTATGAGTATGGCGGTGACGTTGATTTTATTCATGTGTTCAGCGATGAGTTTGGTCATGTGTATGCCAATTATCCGCTTATGGGATTACTCTATGGCGATTATTTAATTGAAATGAATGATTATTTACTTGAGATAGAAGAATGGTTTGAAGAATTTTGTAAAGAGAGTTACTTGGTTTATGGTATCCAAGAACTAGAGGAACTCAGACAAAAAAGGAAAATTATGCGAGACAAATTGGAACAACTGTTGTTCACCAATCGCGCCCACACACAAAAAATCATCAACGATGCAATAGAAAACAAACAATAACATTTGTCACAAAAAGATTTGCGTTGTAATATTGGTTTTATTTGCATAACAATTATGATTGAATTTGAACTTCGCTTTAACCCAAAACAAATCAGGGAAGACTATGATGTGTTTAAGAAAAGTTTGACTGAACTGGAAACATTATTGGTCAACTTTCGTTCGGAACAAGAAAAGATTGATGGTATTATTGCAACATTAAAATTCCAACAGTATGAGCAAAAAGTTATGGATACTTTAATGGATAGAAAAAATGAGTTGTCGGAATTTGAAAATGGATTTTTCAATCAGACACTAACATCTTTGCGTGAAGTACGCGATAAAATAAATCAAGATTGGCAAAAATTTGTTAATGAAAACGAGCTTGGCGAATATGAAGAAGAGCAATATAAAGAAGTTATCAAAAACATGAACAACAGAATTGATAATGTTTTAAAAGCAGTTGAATAAATTTTGTGTTAAACTGCCCATTCTAATTTTCTAAAGGGAAAAATAATGAAAAAACTTGCAATCATTCTTGCTGTTTCTTTACTCGCTGCTGGATGTACCCGTATCAGTTCAGGTCAAGTTGGTGTTGAAAAATCATTCTCTGGTGAGTTCTCACAACAACCGGTTGATGTTGGGATTCACATGACAATTCTGCGAACAATTTACCCTTTCTCAACACGAGAAATTCCGGTAAAAATGGAGAATCTTCGCCCCACCACTAAAGACAACACTTCCATTTTGAATGATTTGGATGTTGAAGTTCAATATTCTGTCAATGCAGAGAAAACACCATCTTTGGCAGTAAAATACGCAAATATGCACGGAACATCGGGTGATGCAATTTTGCCAGCTTACGATTTGGTTGAAAAACAGGCTAAATCTGTGGTTGCAGACGCTGTTGCTAAGTTTGATGCTTTGGAAATCGCATCCAAGCGTAATGAATTGGAAGACATTATTAAGAAAAACCTGCAATCTGATTTGGATAAAAATGACCCAGGTGCTTTTATTGTCAGCCGTGTAACGATTTCAAATTTGTTACCAGATGAGAAAATCCAAGATTCTATTCGCGCGATTGCCGATTCATCCAATAAAAAACAGGTTGCATTGAATAACTTGGAGATTGCTAAGACACAAGCATTGGAGAATCAAGTTCGCTCTCAATCACTGGATGCCAAAATCCTTGCAGAGAAACAATTGGAAGCTATGGTTAAAATGGGTGAGCGTGGTAATGTAATTATTGTTCCGATGGACTTTAAAGGAATGATTAACATTCCGGCAACCGGTGCTAAACCTGCCCCAGTTAGTATTCCAACTCCAGTAGCACCACTTCCAGTAAAACAAAAACAAGAAGAACAAGAAAAAGATTAATAATATAGGGAGGAAACTCCCTATTTTTTATGTCTTACGATTTAAACAACTGGCAAGAGTTGCTCAAACTCAACCAAAAACAATTTGAAGAACAATTGGTTAATTTTGATATTGAAAAACTGGTCAAAAAAGTTATTGAAGACACTTTGTTTAAAGAAATTAACCAAGGTTTTTCTTTGCTGACCAGATTAAAGAAACACGATATTGAAGATTATCTTTTACCAGACATTCATTGTAATTTAGTTAAAAAATATTTTTCACATAACAAGATTGAGAAAGAAGAAAAATTAATCACAACTTTGATGGCTGCGAGCTTTTTACCCCAGAACAAACACAACCAATGTATGAATGGTTTAAAGAAAAAGTCGGCATTGGCGAATTTTCAGAATCAGAGTTTTACATGTATCGTGCACATAAAATATCTTTAAAGAAAATATTTTTTGAAATTCCTTCCTTGTTCATCAATTTGTACAACGATAAAAAACTGAATTTAACGTCTTTTAATAATGATTCACAAAGATTTGATGCAAACATATTTAAGCTTGATTACAATAATGACGACATACCATTTGTTTCTTTCCTAAAAGAACAGCGGTTATCTGAGGCTGTTCGAGCAACTTTAGGCCAACAAATTTTAGTTAATTCGACAATGGCTACCAATCAGTCATTATTTGATGGTATTCCTTTTGTGTTTAACAGCAACGGAAAACCGATTTATTTCAACAGTGTTTTAAGTTATCTTGCTTCAATTAAAGACATCAGTTTTAATTTTGATACATTTGAAGTTAGACAAGATAATATAACAATAGTGGAAGATATTCATTCACTACATATATTTAAACACCTAGTTGAAGCAATAGAGAAACTAGGTAAACCAGTTAATTACGATAAAATTGAGTTTAACAAAAAGGTTAAAGAAGCAATTGAAAACTTAACGGATAAAGAAAAACAAGAAAATCTTGAAGTAATTAACCACTTACAATCCAAACAAACAAGACAACAAAAGAAAGTTGTACTATGACAAAACAGGATGAGTTAATAAAAGATATTTTACTAATGGTAAAACCAAAAAAAGAGTTGTTTAAAAAAGTAAATATTACTGAGTTCATTCGTGTTTGCCAATTGGAAGATTTAAAAATCTTAAACTCATCTTTTAATTATGATTTAATTAAAAATAATTTTGATGATGCAACCGAACTCAACAAAAATCAAACTAAAAAAATACTCAATCCATTAATCCACGAAATTCTTAATTCAAGACAAGGAAAACACGAAAACAAAATTCTAAATAAGTTTTTCAATTATATCTTTATGAAAAATATTAAAAATGGTGATGATATTAATTTAAAATTTGTTACAAAATTTCCTGCAACACTAATAAATCTATATGAAGACAATATCATTGACATCGACTTTGTTAAACAAGCAATTATAATTCAAAATTATAACATTAATTTTCAAGGAAACTCAGATATTACATCATTCCTCAGAAAACACAAAATATTAAAAGAAATCCAACATCAATATGCAAAAAACTATCTTGAAGATAAAAACAATACATTCAATGAATCAGTGTTTCGTTGCATACAAACAACATTTTATTTTGGTAAAACCAACAATGGAACAAAAGCATTAGAATTGGTGAAGTACAATTTTGACATTATTTGGGACTTTAGCGACATAAACTACGATATTATTCGTTTGGATAAAGTAATTGGGTTTGGTTCCTTATCAACATTTGTAGCCATGTATGAATTATTTTCTGAAATAGAAAAACAAGGAAAGCCAATTATTATCGACAAAAAGAAATTCCAAAAAGAATTTCAGGAACTGGTAGATTTACTTAGTGTTGAAGAAAGACAGCGGTATTCTGAAATCATAAATAAAATCACAGTCAAACCACAAACACAAGCTAGAAAAGTTAGACTTTGATTTTATCAATAAAATGGGAAACCTAAGTTTCCCTATTTTTTATTCATCATCTTCATTTTGATTTTTTGGTTTGCGTCCGCGTTTTTTCTTATCTGGTGATGTGCTTTGTCCGTTTGCTTCATAAAAAACAATCAACTCTTCATAACCGCTACCCTTACTTTTTAAAATCTGAGCAGCCTTAGATTCAATCTGACGCACACGCTCCCTAGTGATTTTTAGTTCGGCACCCACTTCTTTCAAACTGTAATCGCTATTTTGTCCAATACCAAATCGTCTTTGAATAACGGTCTTTTCACGTTCAGTTAAATGCTTATCTAGAGCATCGGCAACAACTTTTACCATTTGTTGTTTGAATACCAAGTCTTCAGAACTTACATCATCTTCATCGGCAATCAAATCAACATATTTTGTTTCTCCATCTTCTGCCACATCGTTCTCCAATGAGTAGTGTGGTTTAGTCATATTTAAAAGGCTAACCAGATTTTCTTTATCATATGCAAATTCATCAGACAACTCATCAATAGTTGGTTCTCTTTTGTATTTCTCTTCAAAAGCAACAGAGAATTTCTTGATTTTATTATGCAACGATACCAAATGTGCAGGAATGCGAATCATATGATAATAATCATTGATGTAGCGCGAAATTGCCTGTTGTACCCACCATGTTGCATAGGTAGAGAATTTATAACCAAGAGTATAGTCAAACAAGTCAACAGCTCTCATCAAACCAATATTACCTTCTTGCACCAAATCATCCAGATTTCCACGCATTCTAAATCCCTTAGCAATACCGATAACCAAACGCAAGTTATGCTGAATCATCTCATCTTTGTACTTACGCATACCACGATAACCAAAGTCAATTTGTTTACGATAAATCTCTTTAAACACAAATGGGTCAGTACCGCCTAACTGTTCTTGCAACTCTTCAATGCGCTTATTCAATCTTGCAAACTTTTTATGCGTTGCCTCACTAAACTCAATAGGTAAATTTTCCCAATAGTCAATACGGTTTTCTTTTGGTAGTTGGAAGAAATCACGAAGCAATTGAATTTGGTCTCTGATTTTGTATTCATCAAACACACTTGCATATTCACTTTCAATCTCTCTCACCTTCACTCGACACAGTTTCATAAACTCGTACATTTCAGTAATGACTGGCATAGTGAGCTTGATGTCTTTCATGTAACCTGCAATTTTGAGAATTTTCTGTTGTTTTTCATTGCTGTCAGACATTACTTTTAATTCTGCAAGGTCTACACGAAGGGTGTCCATGTACTCATCAATCATTTTTTCGCTTTCTTGTGCGAGTTTTTCTTTATCTTCAATGTCTTTGAGTTTATCGGTAAAAACGCCCACCATAAAGTTTTTCAATTTTGCTGCTTGCTTCAATGATTTTTTGAGTTGAACATCATCATAGATGTCAAGAATTTTTTGAAAGATGACAGGACAACTGAGAATACCACTCATCATCAAACTCATGTTTTGATGAATCTTAATGAAAATTTCACGCTCTTCTTTGCGTGTAAGCACATCACTAAAATCAGATACAGCAATGTCGTGAATATATTTCTTCAACAATTTATCCGCATCATCATCGCCACGGTCTTTACTTTTATGATAGCGTGTCACTTCTTCATCATTATAATAAGGATTGTCTTCATCTTCTTCATCAGACTCAGGTTCTCCATCTTCATCTTCTTCATCAGTCTCTTCAACAGGTTCATTTTCATCAATAACCGTCATTTTGTATTTTGAAATGGCTTTATTGATATCCTTAATTGGATTCTCATCAAGAAAGCTTTTATAACTATCGAATTTATCTTTAACAAACTCGTAAATATCTTCTGGAGTGATGTAACCATTCTCCTCATGTTTTAAATATAAATCACTGATTATGTTTTTATAATCCATACCTATTTCCGGTTAAACATAAAGATAAGTATATTAGTTGTTTATGAGATTACAACTTTTTAAAGAATTATTTGTAGCTTATGTGAATAACAAAAACGGAATATGGAACAAAAGAAAACCATTAAAATTGAGAAAGGTAAGAGAAGCAATTGCTTTTTCTGTATTCCTACTGTCATTTTCACAGACTATCGCCAAAATACATGGAACAGTAAAACACGCTCCATCGTAATTGGTTTTCTCAACTTTTACTATCAAATCAACATAACTAAAACCGATAAAGAAATTGATTACAGTCTAACGCCAAATATTTTCTCAACCATACAAGGCATACTAAACAAATACGGCTATCATATTTCAGACTCGGAAAAATTGAAAGCATTTTTGAGTAAAGAGAAAAATGTCATCATCTTAGTCAAAAACGGACAAGATGGGAAACACCCATATTTCCAAACGGTTCTGTTTAACATCCTAAGATTTACCGATTTTGTCAAACCGATTAAAAAGGCAGAATAGTTTTATCAATAAAATGTCCACGTTGCCTATCTATTCAACCAAAAACTAAACTGAAACAATCAGAAATAAAACAAGCGATATAAACCATTGTTTTCAAAAAATAAAATTAACAGTATTTAATAAGTCTTTGATTTCATTGATAAAAATATCAGTGTCCACGTTACCTATAGTCAGGTAATAGACATGGGCATGACGATTCTTTCTTACTATAGTCAACCAATAGTAAGCTGTAAAATAAATCATTATGAAATTCTTATTCCAATAGAAAATCTCAAATAGTCATGTATCACACAAACTGGTAAACTATAATTTTAAGGTTATCGAATACCCATGAAAAAGAAAATAAGAGCGTTTTTTGATACAGAGACAACCGGATTGGATTTTCTAAAAGACAGAATTGTTCAACTTGGTGTAATCATTGCAGACAAGGAAACAGTTTATGAAGAGTATGAGCAATGTATCAATCCGCAAATAAAACAAGATTACCAAGCCGTTAATGTTCATGGTTTAACTGATGAACGATTGGCAAAAGAACCGGTTTTCAAAAAGGTTTACCAAGCGTTCCTTGATGTCCTATTGAAATACGATATTTCTAGTGTCGTCATTCATAATGCTGATTTTGACTGCACTATGATTTCACAAGAGTTACACAGATTATATTTGGCTGGTGAAAACTATTTGGATTATGTTGTGAAAAACTATCCTGACTTTATCCCAGAGAAAAACAGACAATACTATTTTGAAGACGGACAATACAAATACACAGGGAAAACCATCAAGGAAACACACAATGGTGAGTTTCTAACATTTTTTGAGTTATTTCCAATAGAAGACACCATGTTGTTGAACTATAATTTTATTAATAAAAACAAGGGTACTCTAGATGTACTAGCTGAAAAGTTCAACGTTGATAGAACAAAACGAAGCAAACATCATGGTGCTTTGGTTGATGCGGAAATCATGTGTCATATTTATCAAAAAATGGAAGACGGTTTTATGCGTGAAATAGATTTCGCAGACATGCAGAGAAACATTAAAGGATTAAACAAAGGAAAACTGGTCGTAGCAGATGAAGATAGAGTTGAACCAAGTTTAGCAGGTAAGATGGTTAGTTTGGCTGATAAAAATAAAAACGAACCAAATAGTATAGAAAAAATTAAATCACCCAGAATATAAATAACGGAATTATTGAACAGCTATGGATTTTATTAACAGCCTAGAAAATATTTTTGCTCACTATGAAGAAATGCTTGTACTGCGTCCACGAGTCAAGCGAGTGACAAGTTTGGATAATATACTAACTGAATATCAAGATAAACCCATTGATGAAGAGTTGTTCACACAAATCAATAAGGTTTACAAGCAACTCATCCAATACTATCACCCTGACCGTTGGCAAAATCATTTGCAGGGTAAGGATGCTACTGGTGATATTCGACAAGAAATTATCGATAAAATCCACATTGTCTCTGCAAACATCAATAGTGAATACAATATAATCAGGGGTGCAAAAGCGTCTTTAATCGGTAAGAAACTCTATCAAGATAAGCCAATTGTTCGTGTTCGTACAAAAGAGCAAGAGAAAAAAGAACAAGAAGCAGCGTATCAAGCCCATAAAGAACATGTTGAGCAAGCTTCAAAAGAGTTGATTGAGAAATTCGTTCAGCAATACACATCAAAACTTGAACTTGATGTTGACTTGTCTAAATTGGCAATGAACGAATATTTTGATGTTTGTATTAAAAACAACATTGCCGGTGAAGATTCGCGTATCAACAATGCTTTACTGTCTTACATTTTGGAGGAAGTGTACAGTAATAATCCAGAACATATGCAAGATGCTATTCGCACACATTTGTTCAACAACATTATTTACAATTTTGACCGTCAATATTTAGACCAAGCAGACAGATTGTTGCGTTCACAATCGGCAATCAAATTTGAGTATGGCTATCGTTTTGAGTATACCGATTATTTTTCATATGTTCTACGCCACATTGCGCTAGATGATGCTACTTCATATCGTATTGTTCAGAATCTATCTTTACACCATGCCGATATTGCTGATTATTTCTTAGACAAAGGATATGTTGTTGATATTAATGTAGATGATACGTACAACAAGACTGTTACTTATGAATCAGAGTCTAACCAATTACATGAAATTGTGTTGTCTTTGGGGTTATATGAGAATAGTAAGACTGTTTTGATGGATACTTACCAACGCAACCGTCACTTATTGCAAAACCTATTGATGTCTGGTGATAGGTTTTTTGACAAAGATGTTATCAATTTGTTCAATACTTTGATGGTTAAAGATGGTAGCGAGCATCATGAAGATGTATTAGCACTGTTAGATTATGGAAAACAGTTTGATTATACTAAGTTACCTAAGAAAACATTAAAGAATATGGTTATTCCTGATGATTTGATTAGTTATGTTGCTGAGAGTATGGCTTACACGATGAATATCCATAGTGATTTTATTGATAGTATTATTGATAAACGTGAGTTGACTACTGCTGTTCTGGATGTTGTGTATGAACGGTATGCGAAGAACTCAGATATCACTTATTTGATTACCAGACCTTACATGCAACACTATATTCACCAGTTTGTTCGTGATGGCGACATGAATCAGATTGCACGGTCTTTATTGGATGTTAATTACCGGTCGGTTAATATTTTAGATGTAGAGAGTTTTATTGAAGAGTTTTCTGGTTTATTGAACTATGTTGCTGGGAATAAAGATAGCGTCAAAAATATGCCGGAATATGAAGGCAGCATTCTGTATTACATGTTGAATAAGAAAAGCAATGGTGCTCTTGATGTTGTACGTGATGTTCATAAGCTGGATGATAACTATAAAGTTCTCGTTGATAACTATAATGGTGGACTTGAACGAAAAAGCATGATTGCCCAAATGATTTATAAAGTGAAAGATGTTGGTATTGGTAATAAACAATCACATGAAATATTGAAAATCTACTTGGATTCACGATTAAATGATGACAGTAAGATTGACAGATTACAGAAACAGTTATCTCAATATGACAATGCAACCAAGAATATTAAAGTTGGTGGACTTGGATTTGGACAGATTATGGCCATGTATGAACAATATAGTAATTCTAGTAATGTGAATGATGGCATTATCCAAAGCGTTAGTAAAGAAGTTCGTGATGATTATGATGCGACAAGAAAAAAAATCAGAGATTATCAAGCTATTATGAAGTTTGGATTGATGTCTTATGGTGGTGAAAAGATTGGTAAAACGATTAGGGGAAATCGAATGTAATGTTTTGTCTGATTTGACTAATCCAACTGGAAATAAAAGAGAGTGGAATATTCCAGTCTCTTTTCTATAATTTTGGTTTAACTATTTTTTTTGTTTGCTTTTGGATTAACTTAGGGTAAATTAAATCCATTTCGTATTTCTTAATGTATTGGATAATTTCAGATTTCTTTAATTCATCTTTATCAATAAAAGGACGAATATGGTCATTAGTAATAAAGGTAAGCAATGTGTTTTGTGTACAATCAAAGTCAACGAAACTTATTTTGTATCTTGATAGTCTTACGCTTTCTGCAAAGTTTAATGGTAGATTTTCTGCTTTTAGTTTAATAGGTTGTTCTGCATAAGACATCAGTTTGTCAATGACATCAATTTTGTTTTTCTCATAGGGATTGTAACTATAGAACATCCTGATTGCTTTATGCAAATATTCATTTGTTATTAACGGTTTTTTGTTTGTATCGCTTGGCTGTCTGCCTTTTAGTTTTATTATTTTGTCGTATATTTTTCTTGGTGGTTCTCTCCATACGTCAAAATAATCGTAATACTGGTCGATTGTTTTAATTAGTGAATCTATTTGTCTTTTTTCACTTTTGAAAATCTTTTTTTTGCCAAACATTCTGATGTTTTCGTATCCGTTTTTGACGGTGAATTTCAAATTTTCTGCGATGTCAACGATATCATCGTTTACCATTTCTGGCAGGATATACATTTTATCGATAAAATTCATGATTCCTGTATTGCTAGAACCCATGTTCCTTAGTGCTTTTTGAGCAATTGGAAGCCATTTCTCATAGATTTCATGGTTTTCCAGTTTAAGGAAACGAGGGTCAGTGCCAACCATTAGTGAGAACATGAATTCTTGTGGTGTTTTTATGTTTTCATTGATTGCTTTATCAAAAACTTGTGGTAATAATTTAAAATCATCTTTTGTGTTACGTTCACCACCTAAACGTTCTTCTGAGATGTCTTTAAATTTAAGGGAAATTTCGGAAAGATTGTCATAACTGATGATGTCTTTTAGATAAGCATCAAAAGCTGAGTTTAACCTGATATACTTGGATAGAAGTTCTGGCGAATCAATATGTTTTTTGAGTATGAACAACTCTTCTGCATTTTTTGCATGTAGTGATTTGTTGTTTTGAATTAAGTATAAGATACCTCTTAGATTCCACTCATATTCTTCAACATTGACAATATCATCTAGAATTTCGTAGATTGCTTTTTTAAATTCTGGAATCGATGTTTTTTGCATTAAAGAATTATAAGATTCCCCAGTTTCTCTTAAAATTTGTTGTTTCAATATTTCCATATCAAATTGTCTTTCTGGTCAAATTGAGTTCTTTGACTTGTATTTTTCTGATAATATCTTTATATTCTTTTTCATCTATTTGTTTTTCTTCAAAGAAATCTTCAGCTCGTTTTAGCATATCATCATAATATTTTTTAAACAATTCTTTTTTACCTGACTCGACAACCAGTTTGTATGGAATATAGAATCGTTTCCAATACAACAAACCAAGTGGGTTTTCAATTTCGATTATATCAGAATATTTCTTCATCATTTCTATATGAAAGTCATATTGATAGCTATTATCATTGCTCTGGAAATATGTTAAGAACGTGTCATTAATTTCTATTTTTTGATTAATATCTCTTAGGTATTCAAAGTGTTGTTCTATTTTCCAAAGGTCGTGTGGGTGGGTGTCTTTCTCTGGGAAAAATCGTCTAATTGTTTTCAGAAAACCTTCAGTTAATTCTGGATGATATTCTTCACCATTTTCTTTTGATAGTCGTGCTTGAAAGCGGTTGCCTAGAATTTCTGATTGTCTACCACCAGTTGTCTTCCAAGCATTGTAAAGCTCATCAATTGTAATTTCACCATTGAAATTCAAGAATTTATGCAGACTATCATCAAACAGTTTTACTTTAGTAAGATATATTTCTTTTTTAATTTCTTTGGGAATTTGTGCAAACATAAATTCCTTATATTTATGTTCGTATTTTTTTGAAATTGTGGGAATTTGTGGTGACTTGATAATGAACTCTAAGATTTCCCTCCAATCTTTTGTATTTTTGTTTTCATCAATAAAATCAAGTTTAGTTAAATCTTTAATGAATCTTGTAATACTTATTTTACCGTTAATTAGCGCTTCTTTTTTAGTTTGAAAATCTGTTTTAAAATAAGTATCGTTGTGTTTGACTACTGCAAAATAATCATCGTGTGCTAATGGAATTTTAGCAACTCTTTTCTGTGCTATTTCTGATGTAATTTGATTCTGTTTAAATTTTTCAATAAGAAAATCTATTGAAACCAGTTCCCATAGTTGTTCTGGGGAATTGTTTAAGTTCTGGTCAACAATTTGTTCTATTTCGGTCATAATATTTTTAGGGTTTATTTTTAATATGAAACAACAAATTGATTTTATTGATATTGAAAATCTATATCTTACTCTTGAAAAAAACGGTGAGTTTTTTGAATATTCAACAGACTGGTTTGAAAATGAATCTCATGTTATTGCTGAATTTTTGTATGAATCATTTGAAAAGATTTTCATTCATAATGTTAATGGTAATTATTCAATTTTGGTTTCTACTGATGACGAAGAGTTTGACAGAGTGATTAAATTAGCGAGCGAGAAGTTGAATAAACAAACTATTGGAAATCTTAGCTTATATGAAGCGTTTTTTAGTGGTATTGATATGAGCGGTATTGGTAATCTGGTTGAAGATTATCGTTATTTAAAAAAAGAATATGAAGAGCTTGATGACAAATATTGCGAATTAGAACGGAAATGTGATGATTTGAAAGATGAGCTAAAAGAAGCTGAACGTGAAATTGAAAATCGTGACGATTTGATTGAAGATTTGGAAAACGAGTTGCAAGAGCAGGAGAATAGTGGGTCAAAATATCGACCATAAATCACTTTCATTGATTTATTTTTATTTTTGTTTGTTGTTTGTGCGATAAAATACTCATAATCATCTTGGTTAATTTTTCCTTCTTTAATCATATCATCTAGATTATCTTCCATTTCATCAAGATTATTAATTAGATTGATAGGCCATCTTAATTTGAGAATATATGAAAACAGTTTTTTATCTACTTTAAACTGAACTTGGTCTGACTCTATGTAAAAATAAAGTTTTTCTACTGTGCTCCAAAAACATGTTTTATTGGAATTAAAATCAATAAATTCTGGTATATTTTTAATGATGCCATTTTCAAAAGAATATATTTGTTTCTTTCTTTTTTTTAATTTACCAGTTGAGTAGAAATATTCTAAAACTGATTCTGGTGCATCAATAAAAGATTCTTAAGATACGAAATTTTTTTCATAAAACTTATTTAGTTCATCTATGTTTTCAAGAGTGTTTACTTTTGTTTTCATTAAATGATAATATTTAATATAAATTTCTCTCAGTTTCCCCTCTAAAACAACTGGATATCCTTTATCAAAAAGTTGTAGAAAGTCATTGGCTATTCTAATTTTTTTCTCGGTTGCAAAGTTAAGGCAATGAATGTTTAAAAAATGTTGAACATGAGAAAAATATTCAGCGAACATATTTGCATATTTTTTGAAATAGAAATTACTTAAATCCTGCTGTATTCCACAGCTCAAAGATTGGAAATTTTCTTCGCTTTCTATTAACAGCTCATCAAAATGAAGACCGTTTCGCCAATTTAAAAAGTTTTCTTTATGAAAATTAAAAATAATTTTCTGCCACTTATTATCAATAAAACAATCTGTTTGTGTTATAACATTTATTATCTTATCATTTTCTTCATCATATACGGCATCCATTTTGTCATAAATAGTATCAAAATATGAGGTGAATATTGTTTCTTTAAAATTACTACCACCATTATGTTTTTTATAATTGAAAAGAATATGATATTTATCTTCTTTTTTTAGTTCGTCTTTTGAATAAAAATATTCATTGTTATATTGATAATTTTTATGGAAATAATCCAATTTATTGATTATCTCATATTGAAATAATAAATTAACATGCGGTAATTCATAGTTATTATCGCTTTCATGTAAAAGAATCATTGATTTGTAAAACTTATCAAATCTCGAATCAAGATTAATTATTAAACTGCAAACATTATTAATAGATAATGGTGACATGTAGAAAACTTTTGAGAAAAGTTCTTTTACATCATTAGATTCACTTACATTATTAATGTTTTTGATTTTATCATTTTCAGCCACAAAATACTATTTTTTCCATCTTTTAACCAATATTACCTTTATGTTGGTTGTATTTAAAAATTATCTTAACATTGTAATGATAAAAACATCTTAAATTTCTAATAGATTTAGAAAATACTTTGATGTTATCACTATTTGTTTAAGTTGAGAAAGCCTATGTTAAGTCAACCAAACTGATGCACATTAAATTACTTTCATTGTTTTATTTTTGTTTTGTGAATCATTTATGAATGACAAATAGTATTCGTAATCTTCTTTATTGAAATATCCGCTTTTCAAGGATTCATTAACATTTTTGATAAAATTCTCTGGTAAAACAATGTTTTTAAATGGAGTTTTAAATTTAATTAAATCTATAATTTGCTCATTTTCTAATTCAAACTGAATATCTGGATAATTATTTAATATGTGTTCTTGAAAAAGAATACGTTTAAATGGCTCATCCATATATTTATAATTATGTTCTTTTAGTGCTAATCCAGTTATTTCGGGTTTTATTTTATTTATGGTTAAATAATCAATCAATTTGGTATTTCTTTTGTCGTATGAGACTTTACCAATGGATTTCATGTATTCGATAACGGATGTTGGCGCTGGCAAAAGTGATGTTTCTGAAACAAAAATGTTCTCGTAAAATCTGTTTAGTTCATCGATGTTTTCAAGAGTATTGATTTTTGTTTCCATCATATGATGATATTTGATATAGATTTCCCTTAATTTCCCATCTAAAACAACAGGGAATTCATACCTTTTAATCGATTTAATAAACTTATTCACGACATCAATATTGTTTTTGTCTGAGAAATGTAAAAATTGAACATTTATGAAATGTTGTAAATATGAGAAATATTCTGCGTAATATTCCATATCAACAACACCAGAATAAAAATTATCAATATCTTTTTCAATTAATTTGAGCAGTAATTCTAAATTTGACTCATGCTCTTGATTAAATAAAATATATTTGTTTTTCCAATGTTTAAAATTATCAATACTAAAAACAAGTGAATTATCATCACCTAAGTCAATTATTACTTTTTCCAGTTTGTCTTTGGGATTATATAACTTGTCCAGTTTGTCATATATTGTTGTGAAATAAAAATGAATTTCTTTATTTCTACTAATCTGTTTTTCTGGTATAAATCCATGTAAAAGAACTTCATATTTGTCCATTTCTTCTATAACATCATTAGAAAAAAATGGATTTTTATGGTCATAATTTTTATGAAAATACACGAGCCCATTTTCTTGTTCATAGCGCAATAAAAGATTGATAATATTTATTTGATAATCTTTATCGATTTTATGCAAACCAATAAAATGTTGGTAAATCGGGTTGAAACGTTTATCCAAGTTAATATTAAGGCTATTACGAACATTTGTTTCAAATGGTTTCTCGTAAAAAAGATTGGAAAACAGTTCTTTTAACTTATCATAATTGGTAGCTTCATCTAACTCACTCATTAAATATCTTAAATATCTATCGTTGTGGTAATTTTTTTCATATAGCGTAACAAAACGTGAAACATTCTTTAAAGTTGATGTAATTGGTGAATAAAGATTAAGTCCACCTGGAATCAAATGACTCATGACTACCATGTTTAAATCACTTTCATTATGTTTTGTGGTTGTGGCGTGGATGTGGTTTCAGCCAAATAGAATTCATAATATTCTTTTGTGATTTCGCCGGATTTTAGCCACTCATCAATTTTATTTTGAAAACGCTCTACATCTATAATAGATGTAAGAGACATTCTCATTTTAATGATATCAATAATGTCTTCATCTTTAATAGATAAAGAAACGCCAAATTTTGAAAATTTTTCAAAATAGTGCAACTTTTTAAATTTACATACTGCTATTTTTGATAGTTTGCATTCATCAAATGTAACAACTTTTTTTGTTCTTTGACTGTCAACATATTTTTCTCATCACTATAAAAGAAATCAAGATTTTTCTTTTGTTCATAGCTAAACAAAAGATTTAGTGTGATTCAACAGCATCAGTTCCACTAAGTTGAAACAGATGTTTCATGGCTTGGTAAAAATGTTCAAATATTTCATCAAACACAAGATTTTTAGCATTATGAATTTCTGTATGAAGTGGGTTTTTATAGAAAATGTCAGAAAACCAATCAATATTAATTATCTTGTTTCGACTAATTATATTGTCTCGAATAAATGCTTTACGAATCCATCGTGCATTTTTTTCATCATTAACATCAATTAATCTTTCATATTTTCTGATTGTCTCGAAAATTGATTTATAGGGAAAATATAAGGCCCAAGGACTATCTGGAATCAAATCATCAATTAATATTTTCATATTATTTTGTAGTAATTTTATCAATAAAACCAGTAGTATCAGCGATTTCTTTCAATTCTTGATAACCGATAACTTCTTTTTCATATAGAAGTTCAGCAACAGTTCTAATAAACTTTTCGTTTTTCTTGATTAACTCTTCACAAGAGTTATAACAATCAGCCATAATCAACATGATTTCATTACTGATTCGGTTTTCAATATCATTGCTGACTTTAAAATCATCAAAATTAACCTTAACCAGTTTCAACTGTTTGTCATAACTAAACATGCCATAATTCCTAACCATAGCATTAACGATTCGTGTTGCTTGTGTCATGTCGGAAGAACCACCAGTTGATTCTACATTAAAGAAAATCTTTTCAGCCATCATTCCACCAAGTAAAACAATGATTTCATTAATAAAATCATCTTTTGTTCGTGGTGTTTTTTCTTCAAGTTCGCTAATAAAAGTTAAACCTAAAGACCTACTTCTTGGTACAACGGTTATTTTGTCAACCACTTTTCTTTTCTGCAAAATAAATGATAAACAAGCGTGTCCTGCTTCATGATATGCGGTCAATCGTTTTTCTTCATCGGTTTGTTTTTCTGTTCTGAATCCCAAAGAAAATTCTTCAATAGATTCTTCCATAAGCTCTTGCGTTACTTTTTCAACATCATGGCGAACAGATAATACTAAAGCATTATTAATAACGCCACGAATATCAGCACAAGACATATTGTAACTTAACCGAGCACATTTTTCATAATCGATATTCTTAAAATGTTCTGATTGTTCAATCAATGTTTTGAACATATGTTCGCGCTCAGTGGTTGTTGGCATATCAACGGCAATTTTTTTATCGAATCGACCAGAGCGAGTTAGGGCTTTATCCAATCTGTCTATGTGGTTTGTTGCCGCAATGATAAACAGGTTGTTATTCTTTTTAATGCCGTCAAGTTGAACGAGAAATTCGTTGATAACTCCGGATGAGCGCTCATCACGATTACCTAGTGCGTCGATTTCATCGATAAAAAGAACGCAAGGGACATCGGATTGATAAATGGTTTCAAACAAACGTTTTACAGTTTTTTCTCCCTGACCTGCATAGGGTAGAGAGAAAGCGTTGCCGGTGGTTGATAGGAATGTCAATCCGCATTCTTTCGCAAAAGCAGAAGCCAACATGGTTTTACCGGTACCGGGAAGTCCGTACAATACAAAACCTTTAATTGGGGCTTTGATTTTTGGCTCTTTCACACTATTACCAAATATATGCTGGTAAACGGCACCGCTTTCACCATCATATTCCATTTTCTCTTTCAATATTTTCATTATGTCATGGACATAATGTTTTGCTTCTTTAATGCCAAAAATATCATCAAAACCAAATTTAATTTCTTTTGGTGAAACAATGGACACTAAATCAGTAATGCTGTTGAACGACAGTTTAAACGTTTCTTCAATAGCTAATTTAACTGCTTGGTTTTCATCATGATTTATACGTTGTGATTTGTACTCTTGTAAGAAAGT